>Ga0208754_100037_pt1 | contig 120937 bp, 122 predicted proteins | sample LakWasMet55_HOW8_2_FD_183889 | JGI IMG/M metagenome (GOLD analysis project Ga0208754, IMG submission 183889) | Freshwater sediment methanotrophic microbial communities from Lake Washington under simulated oxygen tension - Sediment Metagenome... | ecosystem: Environmental > Aquatic > Freshwater... | reverse complement strand
GCCCTTGGGCCCAAGTCCACGTGAACGGAATGGAGCCCCGCTGAGCGGTTCGTATCTGGGTCCGCAGCGCCGCTGTGGCGACTGCAACAAGGCCGTCTGTAGAGTGGCAGTCTGTTCTCTGTTCAGTCCTTCAATACGCCGGCGTGCATGACGGCCCTTGGCAAGGGTCAGGTCTTGATGAGGAAACTTCAATGCGACGGTGTTGACGCGGCGGGAAGTCCCTGTAACTGGTTAGGGCTCGGGCGGTGGCGAACCACAAACCTGACTTGCCGCGGCAGCTGATGACGCCAGCGTAGGCGACGGGCACAACCAGGCCAACCGGATGAACCCGACTCGGGCGAGCCGCGCACTGCAGCCTCGACTTGAGCCGGCAGGGCACAGCCCGCGCCGAGATTTGGATTCGACTCACCGGGCCACAGAGCCGACGCCACGACTTGGGCACTGACCTGCGCCAACCCACCAACAAACTGGATACCAGGCGAAGCACTGCGGCGCGAAGCGCCAGCCACCAACTGACTCAAAGGGAAGTGGAACGAAGGCACCGAGCCGCGCGGGCCAGCCCGGACTTTGCAGGACGGCTGCGCCACGAATTCGCAGAGATTCTTCGCGCTCATTCTTCCCTGAGCCCTAACGCCAGGTTCAGCGGCCTTTCAGCCGCGCGAGAACACGGTAGCATTTCTGCACCGTGCTCTCGCGCGGCTGAAAGGTCCGCTGCAACCGACAGTTAGGCGACCGCTGTCCTATGTTGGTCAAAGGCATGGTTCATTCCCGAGAGAGCATCTGAGGAGTCGTTCTCGATGGAGAGATCATCAGAGCGCGGTCAAGCCTTGGAAGTGCAGTGCTGCCTTGAAGTTTGCAATCATTCTGGCCTGGGCCTCAGGAGTGTTTCTGATTGATGAATTGGCGAACCGCTCAAAACAGGCCGGATCGAAGTCTACGGTGTTGTTACCGCCACCTTCTATATTCACGACTAGGTAAAGATGCCCCTCGCGATATTCTGCGGTAAAGCGCCCCGTGAACTGGACCTCAAAGCCATCGCTGCTACGGACGCCTTGCTTATTGAGCCAAGTAAACATGAAGGGAGGGCCCCGCTTTGGTTGCCTAACGCTCAAGATCAGGGGCGTTCCCGCGAAGCGGGAACGTCCCCTGCATCTTGTTGTTGGGCGACAAGTGCCTGCTGGCGCCGAGGAGCGGGCACCCGTGAGAACGTAAGTGGCCGTGTCTGGAAGTGCAGGTCATGGGCGTGAACTGAGATCCCTTCTGTCTTTACGCGACTGCAGCGCCTCATTTATGCGCGTCAATGCATATAGGCTCAACACGACAGGTGTTGCCCATGCGCTTATATACGTAGATAGCACGGCACAGAATACGCCGATGAAGACCAAGCCAAAAGGCGCCGAGAAGCTGCGTTCGCCAGAAAAGCGTACCGAAATCAGGAAGATCAGAACCGAGCCAGCTGTTCCCGCCGCGAAATGCGCGAGGGCCGTGAGCATTAGAACGTTCCGCTTGTCGCCCAACTAGGTTGTAGGGCGCAGTTCTGCTGGATAACACCGACAGCTGTCTCCCTAACATCAGACGTGTGGCTGCGATGCAGGACGCGCCAGTCCTTGATTTCTTGGTGTTTGACTGTTAATTTATACAGCATCATCAGGTTGCCAAACCCGGCACCTTGTCAGTTTCGCCGTTTAGGCCAATTGCGGCCTAAGGGTATGCGCGTGCCGGAGCCGTTATGGCGAATGGCTTGGCTTGGCTTGGCTTGGATTGGATTGGATTGGAGGCGCGCATGCCTGGCACGTCAATCGCCCCGCGGAGGAAAGCGTCTGTTCTGGCTCCGTCGCTGCCGCCGCTGCGGTCTGCCCGCCTGTTGGATCAGTTGCGCGAGCGCATCCGGTTTCTGCATTACAGCCGGCGGACCGAGGAGGCCTATGTCTACTGGTGCCGGGCTTTCATTCGCTTCCATCGGCTGCAGCATCCGAAGGAATTGGATGCGAAGAATGCCGTTGAATCCTTCTTGAGCTGGCTCGCCGACGATCGCGGCGTGGCGGCGTCAACGCATCGGCAGGCCTTGTCGGCCTTGCTGTTCCTGTACGGCAAGGTGCTGAGCACGCAGTTGCCTTGGATGCAGGAAATTGGACGGCCGCGCGCGACGCGCCGCATCCCGGTGGTGCTCACCCAGGATGAGCTGGCAAGAATCTTCGTCCTGCTGATTGGCGAACACCGCCTGCTGGCCCAGCTGCTCTACGGCACCGGGCTGCGCATCACGGAGGCGCTTCAGCTCAGGGTCAAGGATCTGGACTTCGACCATCGGGCCTTGATCGTGCGGGAAGGCAAGGGTGGCAAGGACCGCGTCGTGATGCTGCCCGAATCCCTGGCGGCTCCGCTGCGGGCGCAGTTGGCGCGTGCGCATGTGCTTTGGCTCGCCGACCAGGCCGCCGGCCGTGGCGGTGTCGCCATGCCCGATGCGCTCGAGCGCAAATGCCCGCGTGCCGGATCGTCCTGGGCTTGGTTCTGGGTCTTTCCGCAGGCGGCGCTTTCGCCGGATCCGCGCTCCGGTGTGATGCGGCGCCATCATCTCTACGATCAGACCTTCCAGCGCGCGTTCAAGCGGGCGCTCAACGCGGCAGCAGTCCACAAGCCGGCGACGCCCCATACCTTGCGCCACTCGTTCGCTACGGACCTGCTGCAGGCCGGCTATGACATCCGCACCGTGCAGGATCTGTTGGGCCATGCCGATGTGGCCACCACCATGATCTACACCCATGTGCTGAAGCTTGGCGGTGGCGCGGTGCGCAGCCTGGTCGATGCCCTGCAGTTCAACGCGCCGTAGCAGGAACTGGCGAAGAGCTGCTCCTGGCCGGTTGCGGTCGGCCCTCGGAAACCCGTCGACGACTCTTTACTTTATTTTTCTCGCTCAATCCCGTGCCGGCAGCGCCCTCACCAGCCGCCAGGCCAGCAGCCCCAGCCCCGCCACCGCCGCGATCAGCACCGCCCAGAGCAGCCAGCGCTGGCGCGTTTCGGGGTCGGGCGCGCTCAGCAGCTGTTCCTGCCAGCCGGGCTCGGGCTGTGCGCTCAGCGGGCCCAGCTGGGCTTGTGCCAGCTTGAATTCGTCGCCCTCGCGGTAGCCCGGCATCAGGCTGGCCAGCGGCAGGCTGCCGGCTTGGGCCTTGGCGCGCCCCACGGCCAGCTGCAGCTGGGCCGGCTGCGTTGGTGCCAGGAACACCAGCCTTGGCGCCTGCCAATGCCATTGCACGTTCAAGGCCTGACCCTGCAATGCCGCGGCCGGCCCCTCGGCGGCCAGGCGCCAGTAGCGTGCGGCGGGGGCTTGCGGCAGGGCTTGCGTGGGCGAGCTCGCGTCCAGGCCGTCGCGCTGCATGCGCCAGGCCACGAAGCGGCTCACCGTCCGCCAGGGTTGCTCGGGCGCGTCGCGCTGCTCCAGGCGCAGCGGCAGCAGATGGTTGCCGGCGGGCAGCTGCAGGGCCAGCGCGCGCGGCGCGATGCGGGCTTGCAGGTCGAGCTGCCAGGCCGCTGGCGCCGTTGTTTGGGTGGCCGGCTCGGGCTGGAACTGCAGGGCCTGCTGCAGATCGGCCGGGGCCTGGCGCCGCAGCAGCAGCAGCTCGCTGGCCTGCAGCGCCAGCGGCTGCTCGAACTGCAGGCGCAGATAGCGCGGCAGCGCCATGCCGGCGGGCCAGTCCAGCGTCTTGAGGCTGGGGGCCGTGGGTTCGCTGGCGGGCAGCTGCAGCAGGCGTTGTGCGGCCCTTGGCTGGTCCTGTAGCGCCTGCCAGGCCCGGCCATCCATGCTGGTCTCGATCTGGACCGCGGTGCTCAGGCCCGCGGGGCGATGTGGCCAGTCGAGGCGAATCTGGCGCAGCGTCTCCACCTCCGCCGGCAGCGCACTCAGGTCCAGCAGCCAGCGCCGGGCTGCGCCGGGCACGGCTGGTTGGCGGCCGTCCGAGGTTTGCAGCTGCAGCACCATGCCCTGGGCATCGAGCTGGAGCTGCAGGCCGGCGCCGGGCGCGGCGCTGGCGGGCTCGGGCCAGGCGAAGCGCGGCACGCTGACGCGGCGCTCCTGCTCGCGCGCCGGCAACTCCCGCGCCCAGGCCATCGGCAAGACCTGACCCTGGGCGTTGAACAGGCGCACATCGGCCAGGCCGGGGCTGCGCGAGGCCTGCAGCACGGGCCAGGGCAGGGCCAGGCTTTGCAGGCCCTCTTGCGGCGCCGGCTGCACGGCGGCCTGGTGGCTGTAGGCGCGAACGGTTTCGGGCGCGGCCAGGGCGCTGCCCAGCAGCAGCGAGCAGGCCAGTCCGGTGACGAGGGCATTCTTTGTCATCATGTCGTGCGCTCCTCGGGGGGCAGCGGGGCCACATAGCCGATCACCAGCATCAGCGCACCCACCGCCAGGAAGGAGACGATGCGCGCCAGGCTGCCCAGCTGCGAGAGATCCACCAGGAACAGCTTCAGCACCACCGCGCCCAGCAGCACCGCGCCGGCCATCCACAAGGGTCGCGCCAGCGCCGGTGCGGCGCGCCGCGTGGCCCACAGCATGGCGGCCAGGGAGGCCAGCGTCCACAGCAGTGAAAGCCCGGTCTGCACCGCCGCGCTGCCGAGCGCGCCGTCCAGCCACATCGGCGTGCCCAGGCCATGGTGCAGGCTGCGCACCAGCAGGCTGTTGAGCCACCAGAAGGCCAGGCCAGCGCCGGCCAGCAGCGCCGCCCGTGCCGCGCGCCCTGTGCCCGGGCCGGCCTGGCGCAGGCGCAACGCATAGATCAACACCAGGCCGTGTGCCAGGTCCAGCGGATTGAGCAGGGGCAGGGTGGGCAGCGGCGCCATCGCCGCATCGCAGAACAGATTGACGGCCAGGACCCACAGCATCAGCAGGCATAACCAGGGCTTGAGCAGGCCTTCACGCAAGACCTGACCCTGCAGGTCCATGGGCCAGCGCTGCGATTGCAGGCGCGCCAGCAGGGCCAGACCCAGCAGGGTGGGCAGCAGGATGGCGGCGGCCGGCGTCCAGCCCTCGTGGCGGGCCACCAGATGGGCGCCGGCGGTGTAGAGCCACAGCCCGCCCTGCAGCATGGCGTACCAGGCCAGCAGCAGATGCTCGGCCGCCTGCGCCCAGGGCTCGGGCAGCGGGGCGCGGCGCTGGCGCAGCAGGCGCCACAGGCCCAGGGCTAGCAGGGCGAAGGCTTCGGGCAGGCCGGGGCCCTGGCTGTAGCGCTGCCAGAGGCTGGCCACGTTGGACGCGTCCAGCAGGCCCAGGGTCGAACTCAGCAGGGCCAGGCTCATGAAGATGCGTGCCGGCCAGCGCAGCGTGGGCCAGGCCGGGCGGCGCAGCTCGGCCGCCAGCGCCAGCAGCGCGCTCCAGCCGGCGCCGAGCGCGGCGCCGTCCAGCCAGTGCTGGTCCCAGGCCTGCAACTCGTTCAGGCCACCCGCCCAGAGCTGCAGCAGCGCCAGGCCCAGCATCAGGGCCTCGGGCAGGGGCGGCTGCAGCCAGGCCGGGGCCAGGGGCCGCGGCCGGCGCAACAATGCCGCGCTGCCCAGGCCGGCCGCCACCAGCAGCGCCAGGGCCAGGAAGGCGCTGTTGAGGAAGAGCCAGCGGCCTTCCACCCCTTGGGCGCCGGGCGAACTCCAGTAGCTCAGGGCCGCCGCCAGCTGCAGCAGGATGCCGGGCACCGCCGCCCACCAGCGGCCCTGGCGCAGCGCGATCCACAGCACGCCCAGGCCTTGCAGGGCCCAGGCGGCGCTGGTCCAGCGTGCGTCCAGGGCCAGCGGCATCACCAGGGCCAGGAAGGCCAGGCCCAGCGCCGCCATGCCCTCCACCAGGATCAGCAGGCGCTGGCCGGCCTGGCGCCACAGCCAGTGGCCCAGCAGCAGGTAGATGGCCGCCAGCAACGCCGCGCTGAAGGCCAGGGCCAGCGGCTGGCCGCGCAGCATGCCGGCCTGCAGGCCGAAGGCGACGATGGGGGAGCCAAAGAGCAGACTGCCATCCACCAGGGCCAGCGGCTTGCCATGCTCGGCCCGCCCCTGCTGCAGCACCCGCTGCGTGTACTGCACCGCGATGAAGAGATAGAGCCCGAACTGCGCGATCAGAAAGGGCTCGGTGCTCCAGAACAGCTCGGGCTGGTAGGCCTTCAAGCCCCACAGCCCGCCGATGCCGAAGCTGAACACAAAGCCCTCCAGGTTCAGTAACTTCCAGGCCTTGTGGCGCGCGATCCAGGCGATCGCCAGGTTCAGCAGCAGGTAGTAGCCGAACAGGGCCACATGGCTGCCCTGGCCGGTGGAGGTGAGCACCGGCGCCAGGAAGGCGCCGCCAAAGCCCAGCGCCGCCAGGGGCAAGGCGTCCTGGCGCAGCGCCAGCACGGTGGTGATGGCGGCCAGCGCGGCCAGCAGGCCGAAGCTCAGGCCCGCCGGCACCAGGCCGTAGAGCCGGAAGGCGGCGAACAGCACCAGGTAGCTGATGCCCACGCCGGCGCCCTGCAGGCTGAGCCCGTAGCCGCGCCTTTTGGGAGTCAGGCGCAGGCCGAGGCCGGTGAGCGCCAGGCCCGCCAGCGCCGTGCCGGCGAGGCGCCAGGCCAGCGGCAGCAGGGCGTTCTCGGCCGCGTAGCGCAAGAGAAAGGCCACGCCGATGAAGAGCAGCAGCACGGCCACGCGCACGATGGTGTTGCCGCCGCGGAACCAGGCCAGCAGCGACCGGCCCAGCGAGCTGGTCGCGGCCAGCGATTGTTCGTCGGGTTCCAGCCGGGGCTGCGCATGCGCTGCCGGCTCGGGCGGCAGGCGGGGCGGCAGGGCCGGCGGCGTCTCGACGCGCGGCGGGGGTTCGGGCACCGGCTCGGGTTCGGGTTCGGGCATGGCGGCGGGCGCAGGGCGCGTGGCAGCGGGCGCCTGCCCCAGTCGCAGCTGCCGCAGCTCCTCGCCCAGCGCGTTGAGCCTGGCCTGCATGCGCATCAGCAGCACGCCCACCAGGCCGCCCAGCACGGCCAGGCCGCCACCGCGCTGGCCGAAGATCTCGCCGGCCAGCCAGGCCAGCATCACGCCCCCCACCAGACCTAACCAACTCATGGTGCAGCCCCTTGTTATGGTGGGGCGATTCTAGGGTTGTGGGTAGCGCCTCAAGCCCTGCAGTTCCAGCACCCGCACGCCGCCATATTCCACGCTGATCAGGCCGCGCTCCTGCAGATGGCTCAAGGCCTCGTTGACGCGCTGGCGCGACAGGCCCACCAGGCGTGCCAGCTCCTGCTGGGTGATGCGCAGCATGCTGCCCACGCCGGGATAGAGCTGGGGGTGGAAGAGCGCGGCGAGGTTGCGCGCCACGCGCAGGTCGGGGTCGGAGATGCGGTCGATCTCGCGCGCGGCGATGAACTGGCCGAGGCGCTCGTTGAGTTGGTTCAGCACGAAGCGGTTGAAGCCGATGCTGTGCTCCAGCAGGTCGTGGAAGGTCTCGATCGGCAGGCCCGCCACCACGCTGCGGCGCAGCGGTTGGATGTTGTAGCGGTAGACCTCGCGCTTGAGCAGGGTGCCCTCGCCGAACCAGCCGCCCGGCGGCACGCCGGTGAAGGTGATGGACTGGGCGGCGGCATCGTCGTTGCTCATCTTCAAGAGGCCGTCGATCACGCCGAACCAGAAGTTGGCCGGCTTGCCGATGCGGCAGACGCGCTCGCCCACCTCGGCGTCGGCCACCTGCAGCTGGGCCACGGCGGCCTCGCGCTGCGCCGGCTCCAGCACGGCGAGCCAGGGAATCGCTTCAAGTTCGGCGGCGCTGGGTGGCCGCGCGCGCTGGCGAAGGGTCAGGTTTTGCGTCACTGTCGAGTTCATCCCTCTATTCATCGCCGCTCAGCATGACGTGATCCTGACGCGGCACCCCCGGGAAAGCACGGGCCGTGATTTCCATCAAATGTCGTCGCAACGACAACACGGCGTCAAAGTAAAGGCCTAGGATTGCACCGCAACAAGGCATGCACCGCCTTACCTGCCCGCTGGTGGGGCGCAGTGCACCGAGGAGACACACGGTGACCAGCACGACTTTTCCCAGGCTCTTGCTTGACCATGCGGCCCAGCGTCCGAATGACGCCGCGCTGCGCGAGAAGGAATACGGCATCTGGCAGGCGCTCAGCTGGGCGCAGCTGGCGGAGCTGGTGTGCGCGCTGGCCCATGGCCTGCACCAGGCCGGCGTGCAGCGCGGCCAGCATGTCATCGTGGTCGGCGAGAACCGCCCGCGTCTGGCGGCCAGCATGCTGGCGGCCCAGGTGCTGGGCGCGATTCCGGTGCCGCTGTACCAGGATGCGGTGGGCGCGGAGTTCGTGTTCCCCATCAACAACGCCGAGGTGGCCTTCGCGATCGTGGAGGACCAGGAGCAGGTCGACAAGCTGATCGAGATCCGCGGCCAATGCCCGCTGCTCACCCACCTCTGGTACGACGATCCGCGCGGCCTGCGCAACTACGACGAGCCCGGCGTGGCGCCGCTGGACAGCCTGATCGCCGCCGGCGCGGCCGCCGCCAAGACGCAGCCGCAGCTGTTCCGCGAATGGGCCGAGCGCGTCAAGCCCGACGATGTGGCGGCGATGTTCTTCACCTCGGGCACCACTGGCAACCCCAAGGGCGTGGTGCACAGCCATGCCACCCTGATCGACCGGGCCCAGGCCGGCGCGCGCTTCGACAAGCTCGGCAGCCACGAGGAAGTGCTGGCCTATCTGCCGCCCGCCTGGATCGGCCAGAACATCTTCAGCTATGCCCAGTGGCTGGCCTGCGGCTATGTGGTGAACTGCCCTGAGTCGGCCAGCACCGTCTCGATCGACCTGAAGGAGATCGGCCCCACCTATTACTTCGCACCGCCGCGCGTGTTCGAGGGCCTGCTCACCAGCGTGATGATCCGCATGGAGGACGCCGGCGCCTTCAAGCGTTGGCTGTTCGCGCGCTGCATGGCGCTGGCGCAGCGCGTCGGCCCGGCGCTGATGGACGGCAAGCCGGTGGGCGCCCTGGACAAGCTGAAGTACGCACTCGGCAATCTCTTCGTCTACGGGCCGCTGCGCAACACCCTGGGCTTCTCGCGCGTGCGCGTGGCCTACACCGCCGGCGAGGCCATCGGCCCCGACCTGTTCAGCTTCTACCGCTCGATCGGCATCAACCTCAAGCAGCTCTACGGCTCCACCGAGACGGCGGTGTTCGTCTGCCTGCAGCCCGACAACGAGGCGCGCTCCGACACCGTTGGCGTGCCCATCGACGGCGTGGAGATCAAGCTGGACGCGAGCGGTGAGATCCTGGTGAAGTCGCCGGGGCTGCTGAAGGGCTATTACAAGAACGAGGCCGCCACCAACGAGGTGCTCACCGCCGAGGGCTGGTACCACACCGGCGACGCCGGCTTCATCGATGCCAGCGGCCACCTGAAGATCATCGACCGCGCCAAGGACGTGGGCCGCATCCTGGGCGGCCCCAACGACGGCGCCATGTTCGCGCCCAAGTATGTGGAGAACAAGCTCAAGTTCTTCGCCCACATCAAGGAGGCGGTGGCGCTGGGCGACAAGCGCGAGCGCGTCTGCGCCTTCATCAACATCGACTTCGAGGCAGTGGGCAACTGGGCCGAGCGCCGCAATCTGCCCTATGCCGGCTACACCGATCTGGCGCAGAAGCCCGAGGTCTACGAGCTGATCCGCGAATGCGTGGAGAAGGTGAACGCCGACCTGGCCCAGGACGAACTGCTGGCCGGCAGCCAGATCACCCGCTTCCTGATCCTGCACAAGGAGCTGGATGCCGACGATGGCGAACTCACCCGCACCCGCAAGGTCCGCCGCGGCGCGATCGCCGAGAAATACGCGGTGCTGATCGATGCGCTCTACGGCGGCAAGAGCTCGCAGTTCATCGAGACGGCGGTGAAGTTCGAGGACGGCCGCAGCGGCTCGGTCTCGGCCGATTTGAGAATCATGGACACGAAGACGTTTCCGGCTGTCAGGAGGGCTGCTTGATGGCCAAGAAGATTGGCGAGGTCATCCTCGAGGTCAAGAACATCTCGCTGAGCTTCGGCGGCGTGAAGGCGCTTACCGACATCAGCTTCGATGTGCGCGAGCATGAGATCCGCTCCATCATCGGGCCCAACGGCGCGGGCAAGAGCTCGATGCTCAACTGCATCAACGGCGTCTACCAGCCGCAGCAGGGCGAGATCACCTTCCGCGGCCAGCATTTCAAGCACATGAACTCGCGCCAGGTGGCCGAGATGGGCGTGGCGCGCACCTTCCAGAACCTGGCCCTGTTCAAGGGCATGAGCGTGCTGGACAACATCATGACCGGCCGCAACCTGCACATGAAGAGCAACCTCTTTTTGCAGGCGCTGAGAGATCCGTGGGGATGGGGCCCGGCCGACCGGGAAGAGTTCGCGCAGCGCGAGAAGGTCGAGCGCATCATCGATTTCCTCGAGATCCAGGCCTATCGCAAGACCCCGGTGGGCCGCCTGCCCTATGGCCTGCAAAAGCGCGTGGACCTGGGCCGCGCGCTGGCGATGGAGCCGACGGTGCTGCTGCTGGACGAGCCGATGGCCGGCATGAATGTGGAGGAGAAGCAGGACATGTGCCGCTTCATCCTCGACGTGAACGACGAGTTCGGCACCACCATCGTGCTGATCGAGCACGACATGGGCGTGGTGATGGACATCTCCGACCGCGTGGTGGTGCTGGACTACGGCAAGAAGATCGGCGATGGCGAGCCCGATGCGGTGCGCCAGAACGAAGACGTCATCCGTGCCTATCTCGGCACCTCCCACTGAAGGCACGCAATCATGGGATTTCTGATCGAAACGGTGTTCGGCGGCCTGATGACGGGCATGCTGTATTCGCTCATCGCCTTGGGCTTTGTGCTGATCTACAAGGCCTCGGGCGTGTTCAATTTCGCCCAGGGCGCGATGGTGCTGTTCGCCGCGCTGGCGATGGCGCGCTTTGCCGAATGGATCCCGCAGTGGACCGGCATCAGCAACCCCATCGCCGCCAATGTGCTGGGCTTCGCCGCCGCGTTCGCGGTGATGATCGCGGTGGCCTGGCTGATCGAGCGCCTGGCCCTGTCCAAGCTGGTGAACCAGGAGGGCATCACGCTCTTGATGGCCACGCTGGGCATCACCTACTTTCTTGAGGGCGCGGGCCAGATGCTGTTCGGCTCGGACATCTACAAGATCGATGTGGGCATGCCCAAGGATCCGATCTTCCTGTTCGAGAAAGCCTTCGAGGGCGGCGTGCTGGTCAACAAGGAAGACCTTTACGCGGCCCTGATCGCCGCCGCCATGGTGGCCCTGCTGGCGCTGTTCTTCCAGAAGACCGCCACCGGCCGCGCGCTGCGCGCGGTGGCCGACGACCACCAGGCCGCGCAGTCGATCGGCATCCCGCTCTCCACCATCTGGGTGATCGTGTGGAGCGTGGCGGGCTTCGTGGCCCTGGTGGCCGGCATCATCTGGGGCAGCAAGCTGGGCGTGCAGTTCTCGCTCTCGCTGGTGGCGCTGAAGGCGCTGCCGGTGGTGATCCTGGGCGGCCTCACCTCGGTGCCGGGTGCCATCATCGGCGGCCTGTTGATCGGGGTGGGCGAGAAGGTCTCCGAGGTCTACCTCGGGCCGCTGCTGGGAGGCGGCATCGAGATCTGGTTTGCCTATGTGCTGGCGCTGATGTTCCTGCTGGTGCGGCCGCAGGGTTTGTTCGGCGAGAAAATCATCGATCGGGTCTAAGTCATGCTGTACAGAGAAAACGGCCAGTTCAAGACCTCCTACCGCGCCGACCAGCAGATCTTCCCGATCCGCCAGGACCGGGCCGCGATCCTGCTGATCCTGCTCATCGCCTTCATTGGCATGCCGATGTTTGCGTCGGAGTACCTGTTTCGCGCCATCCTGATTCCCTTCCTGATCCTGTCGCTGGCGGCGCTGGGCCTGAATGTGCTGGTGGGCTATTGCGGCCAGATCTCGCTCGGTACCGGTGCCTTCATGGCGGTGGGCGCCTATGCGGCCTACAACTTCCAGGTGCGCATCGAAGGCATGCCGCTGATCGCCTCGCTGCTACTGGGCGGGCTGTGCTCCACCGTGGTGGGCGTGCTGTTCGGCATTCCGTCGCTGCGCATCAAGGGTCTGTACCTGGCGGTGGCGACGCTGGCCGCGCAGTTCTTCTGCGATTGGGCCTTTTTGCGCATTCAGTGGTTCACCAACGATTCGCCCTCGGGCAACGTCTCGGTCTCCAACCTGCAGGTGCTGGGCATGGCCATCGAGTCGCCGGTGCAGAAGTACCTGTTCTGCCTCAGCTTCGTGAGCGTGTTCGCGCTGCTGACCAAGAATCTGGTGCGCTCGTCGATCGGCCGCGAGTGGATGGCGATGCGCGATATGGACGTGGCCGCCGCGGTGATCGGCATCCGCCCGGTCTACGCCAAGCTGAGCGCCTTTGCGGTCAGCAGCTTCATCGTCGGCGTGGCGGGCGCACTGTGGGGCTTTGTGCACCTGGGCTCCTGGGAGCCGGCCGCCTTCTCGATCGACCGCAGCTTCCAGTTGCTCTTCATGGTCATCATCGGCGGCCTGGGCTCGGTGATGGGCAGCTTCTTCGGCGCGGCCTTCATCATCTTCCTGCCGATCTTCCTGAACCAGGTGCCGCATTGGCTGGGCATCCCGATCCATACCGAAACCTCCTCGCACCTGGAGCTGATGGTGTTCGGCGCGTTGATCGTGTTCTTCCTCATCAAGGAGCCGCACGGGTTGGCGCGCCTGTGGTCCACGGCCAAGGAAAAGCTGCGCCTGTGGCCCTTCCCTCATTAAAACCGCACCATGAGTGCATCCAACCGGAGACTGAGCATGAGCATCAAGAGACTGAAGACCATCGCGTGGGCGATCACCATGGCCGCCGGGCTTGCCGGCGTGGCGGGGCAGGCACAGGCGGCTGCCGAACAGTTCTTCCCGGTGCTGGTCTATCGCACCGGCGCCTATGCGCCCAATGGCACGCCTTGGGCGAACGGCTATATCGACTACCTCAAGCTGGTGAACGCACGCGGCGGCATGAACGGCGTGAAGATCTCGTACGAGGAATGCGAGACCGGCTACGCCACCGACCGCTCGGTGGAATGCTATGAGCGCCTGAAGGGCAAGGGTGCCACGCTGTTCCAGCCGCTCTCCACCGGCGCCACCTTCGCGCTCACCGAGAAGGCGCCGGCCGACAAGATCCCGCTCATCACCGCCGGCTATGGCCGCAGCGAGAGCGCCGATGGCGGCGTGTTCAAGTGGAACTTCCCGCTGCTGGGCACCTACTGGGTGGCGTCCGACGTGCTGCTGCAGCATGTGGCCAAGAAGGAAGGCGGCTGGGACAAGCTCAAGGGCAAGAAATTCGCCCTGGTCTACCACGACAGCCCCTATGGCAAGGAACCGATCCCGCTGCTGCAGGAGCGCGCCAAGCTGCATGGCTTCGAGCTGCAACTGCTGCCGGTGACGGCGCCGGGCGTCGAGCAAAAGGCCACCTGGTTGCAGGTACGCCAGAGCCGTCCCGACTATGTGTTCCTGTGGGGCTGGGGCGTGATGAACTCCACCGCGCTGAAGGAGGCCCAGGCCACCGGCTACCCGCGCGAGAAGATGTACGGCGTCTGGTGGGCCGGTGCCGAGCCCGATGTCAAGGACGTCGGCGACGGCGCCAAGGGCTATAACGCCGTCACCATCCAGCATGGTGCCGAGCCTAACTCCAAGGTGGTGCAGGATGTGCTGAAGGAGCTGCATGGCAAGGGCCAGGGCACGGGACCGAAGGAAGAGGTCGGCCAGGTGCTGTACATGCGCGGCATGCTGTCGGCCATGCTGGGCGTGGAGGGCGTCAAGCGTGCGCAGGAGCGCTTCGGCAAGGGCAAGGTCATGAGCGGCGAGCAGACGCGCTGGGGCCTGGAGAACCTGGCGCTGGATCAGAAGAAGCTCGATGCGCTGGGCTTTGCCGGCGTGATGCGGCCGGTTTCGACCTCCTGTGTCGACCACATGGGCTCCAGCTGGGCGCGCGTGCACAGCTGGGACGGCAAGCAGTGGAAGTTCATCTCCGACTGGTACCAGGCCGACGAGCAGATCATCAAGCCGATGGTGAAGAGCACGGCCGACAAGTACGCGGCTGAGAAGAAGCTTGAGCGCCGCACCCCTGCGGATTGCCAGAGCTGATCCAGCTTCAAACCGGGGCCCGCGAGGGCCCCTCAGTGCAGGGCCGCGTGCGGTCTTGCACTGAGTCAAAGGGCCGATATGAGCAACATCCTTCTGAACGTCAACGGCATCGAGGTCATCTACAACCATGTGATCCTGGTGCTCAAGGGCGTGTCCCTGCAGGTGCAGGAGGGCAGCGTGGTGGCCCTGCTGGGCGGCAATGGGGCGGGCAAGACGACCACGCTGCGCGCCGTATCCAACCTGCTGGCGGGCGAGCGCGGCGAGGTCACCAAGGGCAGCATCGAGCTGCGCGGCGAGCGCATCGAGAAGCTCTCCACCTCGGAGATGGTGAACCGCGGCGTGATCCAGGTGATGGAGGGGCGGCACTGCTTTGCCCACCTCAGCATCGAGGAGAACCTGATGACCGGCGCCTACACGCGCCAGGACGGCAAGGCCGCGGTGGCTGCCACGCTGGAGAAGGTCTACAACTATTTCCCGCGCCTGAAGACGCGCCGCGGCTCGCAGGCCGCCTACACCTCGGGCGGCGAGCAGCAGATGTGCGCGATCGGCCGCGCCCTGATGGCCAACCCCAAGATGGTGTTGCTGGATGAGCCCTCGATGGGCCTGGCGCCGCAGATCGTCGAGGAGGTGTTCGAGATCGTCAAGGACCTGAACGCCAAGGAGGGCACGACCTTCCTGCTGGCCGAGCAGAACACCAATATGGCGCTGCGCTATGCCGACTACGGCTACATCCTGGAAAACGGCCGTGTCGTGATGGACGGCGAGGCCAAGGCCCTGCGCGAGAACGAGGACGTCAAGGAGTTCTACCTCGGCATGGGCGGCGGCGACCGCAAGAGCTTCAAGGACGTGAAGAGCTACAAGCGCCGCAAGCGCTGGCTGGCCTGACGCAGGAGCACCGCCGTGTCGGATGACTTCTTCGCTCCCCCCGCCTTCAACCCCGAGCAGGCGCTGCTGCAGTTGAAACGCAATCTGCGCGATCTGCGGCCGCTGGCCGAGCGCGGCAACAGCTTCACCCTGCAGGGCCAGCCGGTGATCGAGCTGGCCGCCGACAGCGAACACCTCAATGTGCGTCTGGCCAAGCGGCCGGCGCGTGCGCCCGAGTGGGAACTGCGCGCCTGCCGCAACAGCGCCGACGTGCGCGCCCTGCTGGACGAGATCAAGCGGCGCCTGGCGCGCTGGACGGACGAGACATGAGCATCAGCGATAGCACCACCTTCCACGACGCCCTCGAGGCGCGCGACCCGGTCGAGCGCGAGGCCGCGCTGCTGGCGGCGCTGCCGCGGCAGATCGCTCATGCGCAGCGGCAGGCGCCGGCCTTCGCCGAGTTGCTGGCGGGGGTGGACGCCGCCGGCGTCGACAGCCGCGCCGCGCTGGCGCGCCTGCCGGTGACGCGCAAGCACGAGCTGCTGGAGCGCCAGCAGGCCCGGCGCCAGCTGCAGGAGGGCCGCGATGTGTTCGGCGGTTTCTCCGCCATCGGCTGGGCCGGCTGCGTGCGCAGCAGTGGCGCCAAGCGGGTGTTCCAGTCGCCCGGCACGATTTACGAGCCCGAGGGCCATGCGAGCGACTACTGGCGCGTGGCGCGCGCCATCCATGCGGCGGGCTTTCGCAGCGGCGAGCTGATCCACAACAGCTTCAGCTACCACCTCACGCCGGCCGGTTCGATGATGGAAACCGGCGCCCATGCGCTGGGCTGCACGGTGTTCCCGGGTGGCGTCGGCAATACCGAGATGCAGCTGCAGGCGGTGGCCGAGCTGCGCCCGCAGGGCTATATCGGCACGCCCAGCTTTCTGAAGATCCTGCTCGACAAGGCGGCGGAGCAGGGCCAGCGCCTTTCATTTGCCAAGGCGCTGGTGAGCGGCGAGGCCTTCCCGCCCTCGCTGCGCGACTGGCTCGCCGAGCGCGGCGTGCAGGGCTACCAATGCTATGCCACCGCCGACATCGGCCTGATCGCCTACGAGACCGCGGCGCGCGAGGGCCTGGTGCTGGACGAGGGCGTGATCGTCGAGATCGTGCGCCCCGGCACCGGCGACCCGGTGCCCGAGGGCGAGGTGGGCGAGCTTGTGGTCACCACCCTCAACCCCGACTATCCGCTGGTGCGCTTCGGCACCGGCGACCTCTCCGCGGTGCTGCCGGGCCGCTGCCCCACGGGCCGCAGCAATCAGCGCATCAAGGGCTGGATGGGGCGGGCCGACCAGAGCGCCAAGGTGCGCGGCATGTTTGTGCATGCCTCCCAGGTGGGCGAGCTGCGTAAGCGCTTCCCCGAGCTGGGTCGCGCGCGCCTGGTGGTGGAGGGCGAGATGGCGAACGACCGCATGAGCCTGCTGCTGGAGCTGGCCGGTGGGCCCGACGCAGCGCCCGAGGGCCTGGCCGAGCGGGTGGCCGCCGCGGCGCGCGACATCACCAAGCTGCGCGCCGAGGTGCGCTTCGTGGCACCCGGCAGCCTGCCCAATGACGGGCGGGTGATCGAGGACGCGCGCAAATACGAATGATCAGCCGCGCCCGAGGCGCTCGCGATCCTCGCGGCTGAGGACGAAGGCCTGCACCAGGCCGCCCAGGCGCAGCGACTGATCCTTCAGCGATTCCGCCGCGGCGGCGGACTCTTCCACCAGCGCGGCGTTCTGCTGCGTCATCTGGTCCAGTTGCGAGACGGCCTGGTTCACGCGCGTCAGGCCCTGGCTCTGCTCGCCGGAGGAGGCGGTCACCTCGCCGATGATGTCGGCCACGCGCTGCACGCTGCTGACGATCTCCTGCATGGTGCTGCCGGCGTCGCCCACCAGGCGCGCGCCGGCGTCGACGTTCTCGAGGCTGTGGCCGATCAGGGTCTTGATCTCCTTGGCCGCCTCGGCCGAGCGCTGCGCCAGCGAGCGCACCTCGCTGGCCACCACCGCGAAGCCGCGGCCCTGTTCGCCGGCGCGCGCCGCCTCCACCGCGGCATTCAGCGCCAGGATATTGGTCTGGAAGGCGATGCCGTCGATCACGCCGATGATGTCGCCGATCTTGCGCGAGCTGGCGCTGATGCTGTCCATGGTGGTGACCACCTCGCCCACCACCTGGCCGCCGCGCGTGGCCACCTGGGCGGCCGAATGCGCGAGCTGGTTGGCCTGGGCCGCCGAGTCGGCGGACTGGCGCACCGTGCCGGTCAGCTGCTCCATCTGCGAGGCCGAGGTCTGCAGGCTGCTGGCGGTCTGCTCGGTGCGCTGCGACAGATCCAGATTGCCGCTGGCCACCTCCTGGCTGGCGGTCTGGATCGACTCCGCGGTGTGGCGGATCTCGCCCACCAGCTCGCGCAGCTTGTCCTGCATCGCGGCCAGGCCGGCCAGCAACTGGCCCAGTTCGTCGTCGGACTCGGGCACGAAGCTGGATGACAGATCGCCCTGGGCGATGCGCTCGGCCACCACGATGGCGCGGTCCACCGGGCGCTTGATGCTGCGCGTGATGCGCCAGGCCAGCAGGGTGCCCACCGCCAGCGCGGCCAGGCTCAGCAGGCCCAGCACCCACTGGGACTGACGGGCGCCGGCCGAGATCTCGACGCTGGCCGCCTGGCTCATGCGCTCCTGTGCCTCGACGATCTCGGTGACCTTACGTCGCCAGGCGGTCTCCACCGGCTTGACGGCCTGGGTGAGGGTCAGGGTGGCCTCGATATTGGCGCCGTCCTGGCCCTCCTTGGCGGCGCGTTGCAGCAGGGGGATGGTCTTGGCCGCGCCCTCCTGCACCGCCTTCATCAGCGCCTGCTCATCGGCATCGCCCCGCTGCGACATCAGGTCCGCCAGCTTGCTCTCGATGCCCTTGTAGCGCTCCACCGCGGCGTTCAGCACCTTGACCTCGGCGTCGATCTCCTTGACGTCGGTCAGCAGGGTCACCGAGCGGGCCTGGATCGCCATCTCGTTGATGGCATGCAGCATGCTGTTGGCCTGGGCGCTCTTGGCGTTGTTGACCTGCACCAGCTGTTCGACCCTGGCGCCCACCGAGCGCATCTGCAGCGCCGCCAGCACCGCCAGCAGCAGCAGCAGGGCCAGCACGGCCCCAAAGCTGAAGCCCAGCCTGCGGCCTACCGACATCTTCAACTTGTGCATGCCCATGTCTCGTCACCCCAGCCGATGTTTTGTGGATTGCATCCGGACGGACGCTTATCCAGGGTCTTATCGGCAGGGCGGGCGCGAAGTTGAGCTTACGTAGTTTCCGCAGGTACAACCGGGCCGGGCGGCCCTAGCATTTAGCTTCACCCCTACCATCGTTGAGGCAACATGAACAAACTGCTGCTCGCCTGCCTGGCGGCCCTGGGCACCACCGCGGCCTGGGCCGAGTACCCGGAAAAACCCATCACCATCGTCGTGCCCTTCGCAGCCGGCGGCCCCACCGACAAGGTGGCGCGTGACTTGGCCGAGGCTCTGCGCAAGCCCCTCAACGCCACGCTGGTGATCGAGAACGTGGGCGGTGCCGGTGGCACCCTGGGGGCCACCAAGGTGGCCAAGGCGGCGCCGGATGGCTACACCATCCTCTTGCACCACATCGGCATGTCGACCTCGCCGTCGCTGTACCGCAATATGCAGTACAAGACCCTGGAGGACTTCGAGTACCTGGGCCTGGTCAACGAGGTGCCGATGACCCTGATCGCCAAGCCCGGCATGGCGGCCAACAGCTATGCCGAGCTGAGCAAGTGGATCGAGGCCAACCACGGCAAGATCAACCTCGCCAATGCCGGCCTGGGCTCGGCCTCGCATCTGTGCGGCCTGCTGTTCCAGAGCACGCTGAAGGTGGACATGACCACCGTGCCCTACAAGGGCACCGGCCCGGCCATGACCGACCTGATCGGCGGCCAGGTGGACCTGATGTGCGACCAGACCACCAACACCAGCAGCCAGATCGAAAGCGGCAAGGTCAAGGCCTATGCGGTCACCACCAGCAAGCGCCTCAGCGCGCCCGCGCTGGCCAAGCTGCCGACGCTGGACGAGATGGGCCTGAAGGGCTTCAACGTCTCGATCTGGCATGGCGTCTATGCGCCCAAGGGCACGCCCAAGCCGGTGCTGGACAAGCTCAACAGCGCGCTGAAGACGGCCCTCAAGGACGCCGACTTCCACAAGCGCCAGGAAGCCCTGGGCGCGGTGATCGTCAACGACGCCCGCAACAACCCGGCCGATCACAAGAAGTTCGTCGAGGCCGAGATCAACAAATGGGGCCCCGTCATCAAGGCGGCGGGGCAATATGCTGACTGAGGCAGGACCGAGGGCAAGACCTGCGTCTTGCCTGACGCCTGCCGAAGGACTGGCTGCCTGCTGGCGGCCAGGCTGAGGACAGAAAGCCCGCCCTAGGCGGGGCTACGGCATACCAGCGCCAGCTTGTTGCCGTCCAGATCGCGGAAATAGGCCGCGTAGAAGTTCGGCCCGTAGGCCTCGCGCAGGCCGGGCGCGCCCTCGCTGCGACCGCCCTGGGCCAGTGCGGCGGCATGGGCGGCGTCCACCTGGGCGCGCGTGCTGGCTTCCAGGGCCAGCATGCTGCCATTGCCGGCACTGGCGTCCAGGCCGTTGTAGGGCTTGCAGATCCACAGCTGGGTCTTGGCATCGGGCGCGTCGGCGCCGTAGCCGACGAAGTCGTCGTCCGCATAGCTGGCCTTCATGCCCAGGGGCTGGAGCACGGCGTCGTAAAAGGTCTTGGCGGCCTGGCGGTTGTTGCTGCCCAGGGTGGCGTAGCTGATCATGGCGTGGCTCTCCTCAGTGGTTGATGCGCATCGGGATGGTGACGGGGCCGTCGTTGACGAGGCTCACCTGCATGTCGGCCCCGAACTCGCCGCTTTGTACCAAGCCATGCCGGGCGCGGGCAAAAGTCAGGCAATGCTCGTAGAGCTTGCGGCCTAGTTCGGGGCCGGCCGCGCCACTGAAGCTGGGGCGGTTGCCGCCGGCCAGGTCGGCCGCCAGGGTGAACTGCGACACGATCAGGAGGCCGCCGTCCACGTCCTGCAGGCTCAGGTTCATCTTGCCGGCCGCGTCGCTGAAGATGCGCAGCTTGAGCAGCTTGGCGATGAGCTTCTCGGCCTGGGCCTCGCCATCGCCCGGCTCGGCGCAGACCAGCAGCAAGAGGCCGGGGCCGATCGCGCCGATGGTCTGGCCGGCCACCTCCACGCGGGCCTGCTTGACGCGCTGCACCAGGCCGATCACAGCAGGTCCTTCGGGTCGTCGAAATGGGCTTCCACGTCCATCGGCAGCAGCTGGATGGTGGCGCGCAGGCCGGGCACGGCGCTCATCAGCGCCTGCTCGACCGAGGTGCGCACCGCGGCGGCGCGCCCCAGGCTCCAGGCCGCGGGCATGTGCATGTGCAGGTCGACGAAGCGGCGCTGGCCGGCGCAGCGCGTGGCGATATGGTCGAAGCGGATGGTCTGGTGGGCAAAGTCGTCCAGCACCTGCTGGATGGCGGCGCGCGACTCGGCGTCCAGGGCCTGGTCCATCAGGCCGTCGGTGGACTTCCAGATCAGCAGCGCACCCTCGCGCATGATGTTGAGCGCCACCAGCATGGCCAGCAGCGGGTCCAGCCAGAGCCAGCCGGTGGCCATCACGCCCAGCAGGCCGGCCACCACGCCGGCCGAGGTCCAGACGTCGGTGAAGAGGTGGCGCGCATCCGCCTCCAGCGCCATCGAGCGGTGCTCGCGGGCCTTGCGCAGCATCGCCCAGGCCAGGCCGCCGTTGAGGGCCGAACTCAGCAGCGAGAGCGCAATGCCGAAACCCAGTGCCTCCACCGGTTGCGGGGCCAGCAGGCGGTGCACGGCGGCCCAGATGATGCCGGCGGCGGCGGCCAGGATCAGCACGCCCTCGAAGCCGCTGGAGAAATACTCGGCCTTGTGGTGGCCGAAGGGGTGGTCTTCGTCGGGCGGGCGCTGCGCCACCGTCACCATCGCGAGGGCGAAGATCGCACCGGCCAGATTGACCAGCGATTCCATCGCGTCGGACAAGAGGCTGACCGAATCGGTCCACCACCAGGCGCCGGTCTTGAGGGCGATGGTCACCAGGGCGACGCCCACCGAGATGCGCAGATAGGAGCTGACTTGCATGGCCGGCATTGTCGCCGCGGCCGCGGCCGGGAGCGGCCGATGCAGGGGGGCGGGTCCTACAATCTGCGGCAGCCCCATCCACGCCTTTTGATCCAGCGCATCATCATGAGCCAAGAAGCACAGCACCAGACGGACGTCTCCCACATCGCCCCGCGCGAGAAGGCCGAGATCCTCTCGCAGGCCCTGCCCTATATCCGCAAGTACCACGGCAAGACCATCGTCATCAAATACGGTGGCAACGCCATGACCGACCCGGCCCTGCAGCAGGACTTTGCCGAGGACGTGGTGCTGCTCAAGCTGGTGGGCCTGAACCCGGTGGTGGTGCATGGCGGCGGCCCGCAGATCGAGGGCGCGCTGAGCCGCCTGGGCAAGAAGGGCCACTTCATCCAGGGCATGCGCGTCACCGACGAGGAGACCATGGAAGTGGTCGAGTGGGTGCTGGCCGGCCAGGTGCAGCAGGACATCGTGGGCCTGATCAATGTGGCCGGCGGCAAGGCCGTGGGCCTGACCGGCCGCGACGGCGGCATGATCCGCGCCAAGAAGCTCAAGATGGTGGACAAGGACGACCCCGCCAAGGAGCACGATGTCGGCCAGGTGGGCGACATCGTCAGCATCGACCCCAGCGTGGTGAAGGCGCTGCAGGACGACCAGTTCATCCCGGTGATCAGCCCGATCGGCTTTGGCGAGCACAACGAGAGCTACAACATCAACGCCGATGTGGTGGCCGGCAAGCTGGCCGAGGTGCTGAAGGCCGAGAAGCTGGTGCTGCTGACCAACACCCCCGGCGTGCTGGACAAGGCTGGCAACTTGCTCACCGACCTGTCGGCGCGCGAGATCGACGGCCTGTTCGCCGACGGCACGCTCTCCGGTGGCATGCTGCCCAAGATCGCCTCGGCGCTGGACGCGGCCAAGAGCGGCGTGAACGCGGTGCACATCATCGATGGCCGCGTGCCGCACTCGATGCTGCTGGAGATCCTGTCGGATCAGGCCTACGGCACGATGATCCGGTCTCACTGAGTTGAGCAAGCGCCGCCAGCCGGTCTGGCTCTTCGACCTCGACAACACCCTGCACAACGCCTCGCACGAGGTGTTCGGCGCGCTCAATGTGGCGATGACGCGCTATATCGAGCGGGAGCTGGGTGTCGACGCGGCCGAGGCGAACCGGCTGCGCGCCCAGTACTGGGCGCGCTACGGCGCCACCCTGATCGGCCTGGTGCGGCACCACGGCGTGGACGCCGCGCATTTCCTGCGCGTCACGCATGCGCTGCCGGGCCTGGAGGACGGCCTGCACACCCATGCCCATGACCTGGCCGCGCTGAAGCGGCTGAAGGGGCGCAAGGTGCTGCTGACGAACGCGCCGCTGGCCTATGCGCTGCGCGTGCTGAAGGCCCTGAAGATGCGGCGCTGCTTCGACAGCGTGCTGGCGCTGGAGCACATGGCCATGTTCGGCGAGCTGCGCCCCAAGCCGGACCAGCGCATGTTCCGCTACATCGCGGCCAGGCTGAAAGTGCCGCCCTGGCGCTGCATCCTGGTGGAGGACACCCTGATCCACCAGAAGACGGCGCATGGCCTGGGCATGGGCACGGCCTGGATGCAGCGCTGGGCCGCACGCTCGGCGCATGGGCCCGAGGCCGGGCTTGCGCTCAAGCGCAGGCCCGTCTATGTGCGCCAGCGCATCGCCAGCCTGGGCGCGCTGCGGCCCTAGCAGTTCGGGCGCTGAGTATCGCCGTGCCGGTGCCACCGGCACCCTGGGGCAAACCGCCGTTGGGGCAGGGAAGCTACGCTCCTCTAAGCGTGGGATTGCAGGCACCGCTGCCGCTGCCAGAATGGGGTTCCATCACGTGGCGACCCTCGCATGTCATTGTTCAGTGTTCTGATCGTTGAAGACCAACTCAGGTTCCGAGAGGCATTCGCGCACGCGCTCGAGAAGGCGCCGGATATACGCCTGCTGGGCATCGCTACCGACCTGCCGCAGGGGCGCAAGCTGTTCGACCAGACCCGGCCCGATGTGCTGCTGGTCGACCTGGACCTGCCCGGCGGTAGCGGCATCGAGCTGATACGCCATGCCGCCCACACCATGCCCGAGTGCGAGGTGATGGTGATCTCGGTGTTCGGTGACGAGCAGCATGTGCTCTCCAGCATCGAGGCCGGCGCCACCGGCTATCTGCTGAAGGACAGCCTGGCGCTGGATCTGCCGGGCCAGTTGCGCTCCCTGCGCGCCGGCGGCAGCCCCATCAGTCCGGTGATCGCACGCCGCCTGTTGATGCGGCTGGCACCCCAGGCCGGCCATGGCCCGGCGCCCGATACCGGCACTCTGCCGCTGGACGACGAGACCGTGGTGGCGCTGTCCGAGCAGGAGTCGCGCGTGCTGCACCTGGCCGCCAAGGGTTTCACCTTCGACGAGATCGCCCAGTTCATGAGCGTCTCGCCGCACACCATCATGACCTATGTGAAGCGCACCTACCGCAAGTTGCAGGTGCGCTCCAAGGTCGAGGCGATCTACGAGGCGCGCCGCCTCGGCTGGCTGCGCGACTGACGTTTCGGGGCGGGGCCGGGCGCCTATGCCAGAATCGGCGCACCCAACCCGCGCCAGCGCACCGAGCCGATGCACGCCACCCCCGACGACCTGAGCGACGCCGAATCCGCGCCTTCTGCCCCCAGCAGCGCGCCGCGCAAGCGCCCGCGCCCGGGCGAGCGCCGCGTGCAGATCCTGCAGGTGCTGGCCGGCATGCTGGAGCAGCCGGGCGCCGAGCGCGTCACCACCGCGGCGCTGGCGGCCAAGCTGGAGGTGAGCGAGGCGGCGCTGTACCGGCATTTCGCCAGCAAGGCGCAGATGTTCGAGGGCCTGATCGAATTCATCGAGACCAGCATCTTCAGCCTGGTGAACCAGATCACCGAGCGCGAGGGGTCAGGTCTTGCGCAGGCGCAGAAGATCGTCTCGGTGCTGTTGCAGTTCGGCGAGCGCAACCCCGGCATGACGCGGGTGATGGTGGGCGACGCGCTGGTGACCGAGAACGAGCGCCTGGTGGCGCGCATGAACCAGTTCTTCGACCGCATCGAATCTTCGCTGCGCCAATGCCTGCGCAGCGCCGCCGAGGCCAGCGGCTCGGCCACGCCCACGGTGGACGCGAACGCGCAGGCCTCGGTGCTGGTGAGTTTCGTGATCGGCCGCCTGCAGCGCTATGCGCGCTCGGGCTTCAAGCGCCAGCCCACCGAGCAACTGGAAGCCGCGCTGCGCATGCTGCGTTAGTACACTGGCGAAATGTCCGCAGTTGAACACCTGATGGCACGCGCCGAGGCGCTGCTTGGCCGGCTCGAAGCCGTGCTCCCCCAGCCGCTTGCGGCCCCCGATTGGCAGGCCTCCACGGCCTTTCGCCTGCGCAAGCGCGCCGGCCGCATGGTGCTGGAGCCGGTGCGGCATGTGGCGAGCATCCGCCTCTCGGACCTCAAGGAGGTCGAGCCGCAGAAGCAGCGCCTGATGCGCAATACCGAGCAGTTCGTGGCCGGCCGCCCGGCCAACAACGTGCTGCTGACGGGTGCCAAGGGCACCGGCAAGAGCTCGCTGATCAAGGCCTGCCTGAACGAATTCGCCGCCCAGGGCCTGCGCCTGATCGAGGTGGACAAGGCCGATCTGGTGGAGCTGCCCGATCTGGTGGATCTGGTGGCCGAGCGGCCCGAGCGTTTCGTGATCTTCTGCGACGACTTGAGCTTCGACGAGGGCGAGCTGGGCTACAAGGCGCTCAAGTCGATGCTGGACGGCTCCATCGCCGCCGGCAGCGACAACGTGCTGATCTACGCCACCAGCAACCGCCGCCACCTGTTGCCCGAGCAGATGCGCGACAACCTCGGCTACAAGCACACCGAGGATGGTGAGGTGCACCCGGGCGAGGCGGTGGAGGAGAAGATCTCGCTGTCCGAGCGCTTCGGCCTGTGGGTCAGCTTCTACCCCTTCAGCCAGCAGGAATACCTGGCCATCGTGGCGCAATGGCTGAGCCATTTCGGCCTCGGCGAGGCCCAGATCGCGGCGGCGCGGCAGCCCTCGCTGGTGTGGGCGCTGGAGCGCGGCTCGCGCTCGGGCCGGGTGGCCTATCAGTTCGCGCGCGACCTGGCCGGCCGCGCCGAGGCGCTGCCCGCCGCGGCGCAAGCCAGTATGGCCAGCCCACCGGAGGGCCTGGACCATGTCTGAGCGGACCCCCGTGGACGTGGCGGTGGGCGTGCTGGTGGAGCGCGACGCCGCGGGCCGGGAAGGGCGCTTTCTGCTCACCTCGCGGCCCGAGGGCAAGGTCTATGCAGGCTTCTGGGAATTTCCGGGCGGCAAGCTGGAGGCCGGCGAGAGCGTGGAGCAGGCCCTCAAGCGCGAGCTGCACGAGGAGCTGGGCATCCAGATCGGCGCCGCCCACCCCTGGAAGGTGGAGCTGATGGACTACCCGCATGCGCGCGTGCGCCTGCACTTCTGCAAGGTCTACGACTGGCAGGGCGAGTTCGAGATGCGCGAGCAGCAGGCGATGGCCTGGCAGAGCCTGCCGGTGCAGGTGCAGCCGGTGCTGCCGGGCACCGTTCCCGTGTTGCAGTGGTTCGCGGCGGAGCGCGGCCACCAGGGGCCAACCCATCACGATTAGCCATGCCGGCTAAACTTGGCGCATGAACAGCCTGGATCAAGTCAAGTGGGATCGCGACGGCCTGGTGCCCGTGATTGCCCAGGAGCGCGACAGCGGCGACGTCGTCATGTTCGCCTGGATGAACCGTGAGGCGCTGGCGCTCACGATCGAGAAGGGTCAGGCGGTGTACTGGAGCCGCTCGCGCGCCCGCCTCTGGCACAAGGGTGAGGAGTCCGGCCATGTGCAGCAGGTGCACGAGATCCGCCTGGACTGCGACAACGACGTGGTGCTGCTGAAGATCAGCCAACTGGGCCATGAGCCTGGCATCGCTTGCCATACCGGCCGCCATTCCTGCTTCTACCAGCGCCTGGAGAACGGCGTCTGGCAGAGCGTCGAGCCGGTGCTCAAGGATCCGGCCAGCATTTACGCCCAACAAGCATGAACGGCAACGACATCCTCAGCCGCCTGGCCGACGTGATCGACTCGCGCAAGCCCGCGGCCGGCGGCGACCCCGCCACCAGCTATGTGGCCAAGCTCTTCCACAAGGGCACCGACGCGATCCTGAAGAAGGTCGGCGAGGAGGCCACCGAGGTGGTGCTGGCCGCCAAGGACGGCGATGCGCAAAAGCTCGTCTACGAGGTGGCCGATCTCTGGTTCCACTCGATGGTGGCGCTGTCCGCCCAGGGCCTGCGCCCCGAGCAGGTGCTGGCCGAGCTGGCGCGGCGCGAGGGCCTGTCGGGCCTGGAAGAATTTGCCCAGCGTCCGCATCCCTGACATCCCGAGTTTTCTTTTCCTTTTCGCCTATGTCGCACGACCCGAACTGCATTTTCTGCAAGATTGTTGCCGGCCAGATTCCGTCCAAAAAGGTCCACGAGGACGAGCAGGTGCTGGTTTTTCACGATATTCACCCCTGGGCGCCGGTGCACATCCTCTTGATTCCCAAGCTGCACATCCCCAGCTTGGTGGAGGTGACGGGTGAGCATGCGGCCCTGCTGGGCCATATGAGCACGCTGGCGCCGCGCCTGATGAAGGAGCTGGGGGTGACGAATGGCTTCCGCACCGTCATCAACACCGGCCCGGACGGGGGGCAGGAGGTCTACCACCTGCACATGCATGCCATGGGCGGGCCGCGGCCCTGGCTCAAAGGCTAAGCTGGTTCAAGGTCATGTCATCGCGCGCCACCTAGAATGGCCGCTTCGTTTCCAGGAGAAGACATATGGGTTCGTTCAGCATTTGGCACTGGCTCATCGTGCTGGCCGTGGTGGTGCTGATCTTCGGCACCAAGAAGCTCAAGAACGTGGGTTCTGACCTCGGCGCCGCAGTGAAGGGTTTCAAGGACGGCGTGAAGGATGGCAGCACATCCGACGCACCGCCCCAGCAGGTCACCAGCAACAAGGTGGCGGATGCCAACACGGTCGACGTTGAAGCCAAGACCAAGCAGTGATCGATTTCGGTTTTGACAAGCTGGCCCTGATCGGCGCGGTGGCGCTGATCGTGATCGGGCCCGAGCGTCTGCCGCGCGTGGCCCGCACCGTGGGCCATCTGCTGGGCAAGGCGCAGCGCTATGTGGCGGATGTCAAGGCCGAGGTGAACCGCTCGATCGAGCTCGAGGAGCTCAAGAAGATGAAGGGCCAGTTCGAGGACGCGGCGCGCGAGGTCGAGAAGAACGTGCAAAGCGAAATCAACTCGGCCAACCAGGCCTTCGAGCAGACCTGGGGCGAGGTGAGCGGGCAGACCTCGATCGGCAACAGCTACGCCGGCAGCGCCAGCAGCGCCAGCTACAAGCCGCCGAAGAAGAACTGGCGTGTGAAGCGCGGCGCCACGCCGATCTGGTACAAGCAGCGCCAGGGCGTGCGCCGTCACGCCCAATCCGGCGCCGCCCGCGTGGCGCGCTTCCGCCCGCCCCGCAGAGCAGCATGAGCAGTAAAAGCCCCCAAGAAGACGAACTCGCCGGCACCGAACAGCCCTTTGTCTCGCACCTGATCGAGCTGCGCGATCGCCTGATCCGCGCGGTGATCGCGATTGCGCTGTGCTTCGGCGTGCTGTGCATCTATCCCGGCCCGGCCGGGCTGTACGACATGCTGGCCGCACCCCTGGTGGCGCACCTGCCGCCGGGCTCGACCCTGATCGCCACCAATGTGATCTCGCCCTTTCTGGTGCCGCTCAAGATCACCCTGATGGCAGGCTTCCTGCTGGCCCTGCCGGTGGTGCTGTACCAGATCTGGGCCTTTGTGGCGCCGGGCCTGTACACGCATGAGAAGCGCCTGGTACTGCCCCTGGTGGTGTCGAGCACGCTGCTCTTCATCGTCGGCGTCGCCTTCTGCTATTTCTTCGTGTTCGGCCAGGTGTTCAAGTTCATCCAGAGCTTTGCGCCCAAGAGCATCACCGCTGCGCCCGATATCGAGGCCTATCTGAGCTTCGTGCTGTCGATGTTCATCGCCTTTGGCGCCGCCTTCGAGGTGCCGGTGGTGGTGGTGGTGCTGGCGCGCATGGGCCTGGTGAGCGTGGAAAAGCTGCGCGAGTTCCGCGGCTACTTCATCGTGCTGGCCTTCATCATCGCGGCGGTGATCACGCCGCCTGACATCGTCTCGCAGCTGGCGCTGGCGATTCCCATGTGCCTGCTCTACGAGGCGGGCATCTGGGCCGCGGGCATCTTTGTGCGCTACTCCAAGGCGCCCGAGGACGAAGAGACGCCCGCCGCCTGACGGCGCCGATCCGCCGGCCTCACTCCGGCGCTTCGTCGGTCTGGATCTGCGGCTTGGGCCGCTGACCCACCAGCAGTTTCAGCTCCAGGCTTTCGCTGCCGCGCTGCACCGCCAGCAGCACCTGGCTGCCGGGCTTGAGCGCCGCCGCCGCGCTGAGCAGCTCGGCCGGGCTCAGCACCGGCTTGCCGGCCACGCCGGTGACCACGTCGCCGGGCTTCACGCCCGCCGCCGCCGCCGGGCTCTTGCCCACCACGCCGCTCACCAGCACGCCCTGCTTGGTACCGAGCTTGAAGGCATCCACCATCTCGGGCGTGAGCTCGCGCGTCTGCACGCCGATCCAGCCGCGCGCCACCTGGCCATCCTTCACCAGGGCTTCCAGCACCTGGCTGGCGGTGCTGATGGGGATGGCGAAGCCGATACCCAGGCTGCCACCGCTGCGCGAGAAGATCGCCGTGTTGATGCCCACCAGCTGGCCCTCGGTATCCACCAGCGCGCCGCCCGAGTTGCCGGGGTTGATGGCGGCATCGGTCTGGATGAAGTTTTCGAAGGTGTTGATGCCCAGCTGGCTGCGCCCCAGCGCGCTGACGATGCCCGAGGTGACCGTCTGGCCCACGTTGAAGGGGTTGCCGATCGCCAGCACCACATCGCCCACCTGCAGGGTCTCGGCCCGGCCCAGCCGTATCACCGGCAAGCCGGGCAGCCGGATGCGCAGCACCGCCAGATCGGTCTCGGGATCGGTGCCCACCAGCTCGGCGCGCGCCTCGCGGCCATCGCTGAGCAGCACCTCGATGTCGGAAGCGCCCGCCACCACATGGTTGTTGGTGAGCAGATAGCCTTGGCTCGAGACGATCACGCCCGAGCCCAGGCCCACCTGGGGCCGACCCTCGCCGCGCCGGTTCAGCGGGAAGGGGTGCCAGGGCGCCTCGCCGCGCGCGCTGCGCGCCGGCGGCTTGCTGGCGGTGATGCTCACCACCGCGGGCGTGGCCAGCCGCGCCGCCTGCGCATAGCCGGCGCGCGCGGGGCTGGAGGCCGCCGGCGCCAGCGCCTGTTGCAGCAGCGCTGGTGCCGCAGAATGCAGCCAATGCGGCTTCAGCGTGCCCACCACGAACCAAGCCGCCAGCGCGACCGTCGTGGCCTGGGAGAATAGCAACCACCACGCACGCAAACCGCTCTTCTGCAAACCGACCCCCAAGCCATGGCGCAACGCACCGACATCGAACGCACACTCGGCAACTGGCTGGAGCCGGGCCGTTTCAAGGATTATGGGCCGAACGGCCTGCAGGTCGAGGGCCGCGACGAGATCGGCCGCATCGTCTGCGGGGTCACCGCCAGCCGGGCGCTGATCGATGCCGCCATCGCGGCCCGGGCCGATGCCATCCTGGTGCATCACGGCCTGTTCTGGCGTGGCCAGGACGGGCGCGTCACCGGCTGGATGAAGCAGCGCCTGGCGCGCCTGCTGGCGGCTGACATCAGCCTGTTCGCCTACCACCTGCCGCTGGATGCCCATGCCGAGCTCGGCAACAACGCCCAGCTGGGGCTGCGCCTGGGCTGGCAGGCGGACGCGCGCTTCGGCGAGCAGGAGCTGGGCTTTGCCGGCGCGCTGCCCGCCGGCCAGCAAGACCTGACCCTGCTGCAAGGCCATGTGCAGGCGGTGCTGGGCCGCGCGCCCACCGTGCTGGCCGGCGATGGCCGGCCGCTGCGTCGCGTGGCCTGGTGCACCGGCGGGGCGCAGGGCTATTTCGAGGCTGCCATCGCCGCCGGCGCGGATGTCTTCCTCACCGGCGAGCTTTCAGAGCCGCAGGCGCATATCGCCGCCGAGACCGGCGTGGCCTTCATCGCCGCCGGCCACCATGCCACCGAGCGCTATGGCGTGCAGGCGCTGGGCGAGCGCCTGGCCGCCGAGTTGGGGCTGCAGCAGCAGTTCATCGACATTGCGAACCCCGCATGAGCAAGAGCAGGAAACCGCTGCTCCTCACCATGGGCGATGCCTGCGGCATCGGCCCCGAGATCATCGCGATGGCCTGGGGGCGCGAAGCGCTGCAAGCAGGTCCGCGCGATGTCTGCGTGGTCGGCGATGTGGGCGTGCTGCGGCGTGCCCTCGCCTGGGCGGGTGTTGCGGTGCCGCTGGCCAGCCTGAGTGCGCCCGACGAGGCCGCACCGCCCGGCGCGCTGCCGGTGTGGCAGCCGCCCGGCCTGCCCGCCGGACTGCTGGACTGTCCCGTCGGCCGGGTCGATGCGCGCGCCGGTGCCGCCGCGGCGCTGTGCATCGAGGCCGCGGTGCGCGCCATCCAGTCCGGCCAGGGTAGCGCGCTGGTGACGGCACCCATCCACAAGGAGGCCCTGCACGCCGCCGGTTCGCCCTATCCGGGCCACACCGAGATGCTGCAGATGCTGGCTGCGGCCGACGGCCGGCCGGCGCCGGTGCGCATGATGCTGGCCAACGAGGAGTTGCGCACCGTGCTGGTGACCATCCACGTGGCGCTGCGCGAGGCGATCGGCCTGATCAGCCGCGCGCGCGTGCTGGAAACCTTGTGCATCACCGATGCCGCGTTGCGCGCCTGCGGCATCGCGGCGCCGCGCATTGCGGTGGCGGGCCTGAACCCGCATGCGGGCGAGGGCGGGCTGTTCGGCGACGAGGAGATCCTGCACATCGCGCCCGCGATCGCCGACGCCCGCGCCCTGGGCATTGCGGCCAGCGGGCCGATTGCGCCGGACACCGTCTTCATGCGCGCCCGCAACGCTGCGGGCCATCCGGGCGAGTTCGACGTGGTGGTGGCGATGACGCACGACCATGGCCTGATCCCGGTGAAGTACCTGGGGGTGGAGCAGGGTGTCAACGTCACCCTGGGCCTGCCCTTTGTGCGCACCAGCCCGGACCACGGCACGGCCTTCGACCTGGCGGGCAGCGGCCGCGCCGACCCGTCCAGCCTGCTGGCGGCGCTGCGCATGGCGCGCCGGCTGCTCGCCGGGGCATGACATACTGCGGGGCCTAACGAGTCGAAGGAGCGGTATGAAGAAAACTCTATGGGCGCTGCTGCTGAGCGGCCTGGCCCTGCAGACCAGCGTCCATGCTGAAGAGAGCTACCGGACGGCGGTCTGGTTCGACGCCTTGTTCGACGCCACCGGCCAGGTGCGCGAGCTGCAGGCGCAGGACGAGGCCGAGCAGACGCCGGCGTTCTGGGCCCAGCTGCGCAGCCGCGTGCTGCGCGCGCGCATTCCGCCGGTCAGCGAGCAGGGGCAGCCCGCCACCTTCCGCACCGGCGTGCGGGTGAGCCTGGAGGTGCGCAGGGACGCCGCAGCCGGCGCGGTGGCCATCAAGGGTCTGGAGATGGCGCCGCTGCCGATCGAGCGCAACTTCGTCGGCTACCCGGTCGATGCCAAGAATTCGCCGGGTTGGAGCGGCGCGGTCACCGTGGCCTGCACCGTCACCGTCGAGGGCCTGTGCCGCGACATCGTGGTGGATGCGCTGCCGGGCATGCCGGAGTCGGTGCGCAAGTTCGGCAAGGCCTCGCTGGAGGCCTGGCGCTTCCGACCGCAGGAAGTCAACGGCAAGCCGGTGGAGGGGCGGGCACTGGTGTCGCTGCAGCTCGAGACCTCGGACAGCCAGCCCAAGGACTTCCGCGAACCCCGACGCGTGTTCTGATCAGTGACGTGAGTTGAGCGCGGCCAGCTGCTTGCGGGCCCGCGCGGTGGCGCGTTCGATCAGGTAGGCGTTCTCGAAGGCGCGCAGGCGACCGGACTCGCACAGCTTGCGCAGCATGCGCGCCGTCATGGTGACGGTTTCCTGGTGCTTGTGGCCCTGGGTGAAGATGAAGAAGCTGCGGCCGGCGCTGACATGGGCCAGGCGCACCTTGTGCCACTGGTCGCCGGTGTGCATCTGGTAGGCGAAGCCGAGCTGCAGATGGTCGATCAGCAGGCCGCCCGAGCTGGGTTCGGCCTCGTCCTCGACGGCGGGCAGGCCGTCGATGCTGATGTCCACGGACTGCAGCGGCGCCTCGGCACCGAGGTCGATGTCGACCTGGCCGTTCCAGTCCACCGCGGCCTCGTTCATCAGCCCCAGGCTCTTGGCCTCGTCGGCACTCAACCGGCTGCCCATGTCCAGCTCGGCCGGCACGGTGACACTGCCGCCGGCGGGCAGATCCTTCTCGCTCGGCGGGGCGCAACCGAACACGCCCTCCAGCTGCTTGGCCAGCAGGTTGTATTCCAGCGGGGTCAGGGCTTGCCCCTTGAGCGAATCGGCATGCGCGGGCAGCAGCTCGCCGAAGAACTGCTTGCGCGCCGCCTCCGGCCACCCGATCAGATCCAGCCCCTCGCTGAGCGTGGCCATCAGCTTGGGCAGCGAGGCCAGGAAGGCCTGGCGCTGCGTCGAACCGGCCTTGGGCTGCACGCTCAGCACGATGTCGCGGCCCAACTGGCGGTAGCGTTCAGCGCGCTCGGGTGGCGATTTGGGGTCGCGCGCCGCCAGCACGATGGCCTGGCTCCAGATCTGCGCCAGGAAGGCGCGCAGGAAGTCCGGCATGGTGATGGGCACCAGCGCCGCCTGCAGCTGCTGCGTGTAGCGCTGCTGCAGGCGCAGATCGGTTTCCTTGCGTTCCAGCAGTTCGGCCGCGTTGCCCTGCGCCTGCAGGGCCGCGCTGGTCTGTTCGCCGATGAAGCGCTCCAGCGCGTCCAGCTTGGTCTCATAGAGATCCATGCGGTCGAAATCGCCGTTGGCGACCTCCTGCACCAGTTCGCGCACCAGCGCCAGGAAGGCCTTGCCCGGGTCTTCGGAGAAATCGTCGTAGGCGCAGGCCAGCGAGGCAATGCGGTTGACGAAGCGCCGCACCGGGTGCTTGCGCGAGGAGAAGAAGCTGTTGTCGCCCAGCGCCGCGCGCAGCACCGGCAATTGCAGGCGCGCGATCTGGCGCGCCATCTGCGGCGGCACCTTGGGGTCGGAAAGAATCTGGTCGAACAGGCTACCGACTACGTCGATCACCATGTGGTCGAGGTTGCCGCTGGCGGCCTGGCGCAGCTCCTCGCGATGCACATGGATCAGATTGGGCGGCAGCTGGCCGGCCCAGCCGGGCTCGCCGTAATCTTCGTCCCAGCCGGTCATGCGGCCGCTGCCCGGCAGGCCGCCGGCAGTGCCGTAGTGGCCGGACTGTCCGTACGCGCTGTCGCCCTGCAGAGAACCCGCCCCGGACGCCCCGGCCATCGCCGGCATATGGGCCAGGCGCCGCAGCAAATCCATCATGCGCGGATCGACCTCGCCAATGGAGCCCGCACCGCCCATGCCGCGGCCGCCCCAGGCACCTGCCATGCGGGGCATGCCCGGCATGGCGCCGCGCGGGATCGGCAGGTCGCCATAGGCGCTGTTCACGGAATCGGGGGGCGCCATGCCCGCGGCGGCGCCCGGCGCGCGCGCGGACGCGGTGCCGCGCACGCGCAAGTCCTGCGGGCGCAGGCCGCGGCTGCGCAGCAGTTCGGCAATGTCGGCATAGCAGGCGCGCATCTCCTGCGCCAGCGAGCGCGTCAGCTCGTCGGAAAGGATCTGGCGCGTTTCGCTGTCATCGCTGACGGCCTGGATGCCGTCCAGCAGAGCCTGGGCGATCACCTGGGGGCGCAGGGGATTGCGGTCCTCGGGGCGCTCGGACGCCGGTGCGAGATTGCCGATATAGGACTCGACCTCGCGCAGTTCCCACTCGCTCTGGTGGCCGATCGCCAGGCCGATGCGATCGGCCGCCACCATGGCGTTGACCTGGTCGTCGTCCATCAGCGAGAGTTCGCCCCAGTCCTTGCCGCCGCCGCTGCTCTTGGACGCGGGCTCGGCCACCTTGGCGGTGGCCGGCGCGGTGCTCGACGCCAGCTGGCCGCGCAGCGACTGGTAAAAGCCATTGGAAAACAGCGCCTGCTGCTTGCGAAACAGGAACTGCGCTGCCAGCAGCGCGTCGCGCCGTTTGGCCTGACCAGCCGACAGCGCGGCCATGCCCATCCCTTCGGCCGCGCGCTCGGCGGCCTGCTCGGCGGCCGTGCGTACGCGCTGCAGCGCAGCTTCGAGGTGCGGGTTGAGTCGGAGTTCGGGCGGGTTCATGGCGGGTTCTGGACCTTGCTGTGGGTTTGAAGCCACAAGCTATGCCGGTAAGTATCGCGCCATTCCCGGGGCGGCAATGCCGCCGGCTGCGCAGGGCGCACAGGCCCTGCGCAATACCTGACAGATCCGGCCTGCCTTACGCTTTGTCACGCTTGAGCGAATCGCGGATTTCGCGTAGCAGCACGATGTCTTCCGGCGTCACCGGCGCCTCCACCGGGGCGGGTGCCGGGGCGTCGTTGCGCTTGAGGCGGTTGATCTGCTTGATCATCAGGAAAATGATGAAGGCCAGGATCAGGAAGTTCAGCAGCACGGTGAGGAAGCTGCCATAGGCGAACAGCGGCACACCGGCCTTGGTGAGCGCCTCATAGGTCATCGGGCCCTTGAAGTCGGCCGGCGGGCTGCTGAGCATGACGAAGTAGTTGGAGAAGTCCAGGCCGCCGACCACCTTGCCGACCAGGGGCATGATCAGGTCCTTCACCACCGAGTCGACGATCTTGCCGAAGGCGCCGCCGATGATCACGCCCACCGCCAGGTCCACCACATTGCCCTTAACGGCAAACTCCCTGAATTCGCTCATGAAACCCATGTGTCGCTCCTGTGTGGACCATGGCGGTCCGGTTGTTTGGTCTGGCGCTATTGTGCTTGTTCGGGGCCGTCCTGCAGCGGCTTCGGCCTCAGGCTAAACCAGGGGTCAGATCATGCCTCGTGCGGCGCTCGATGCAGGGTTTTTGCGCGCGCGCAGATCAAAGCCGGGTTGGGCGCTTGACGACGTCCGTTAGAATCCCCGGTTGCCCCTGATCAGAAGTCTCCATTGAGGACCCACATGAGTGACCAGCAAGTGGACCAAGGCAAGCGCACCTGGCTGATTGCCACCGGTTGCGCCGGTGCCGTTGGCGGCGTCGCCACCGCCGTGCCCTTTGTCAGTACTTTTTCGCCCTCCGAGCGTGCCAAGGCCGCCGGTGCTGCCGTTGAAGTCGATATCAGCGCCGTCAAACCCGGCGAAAAGTTGACCGTCGAATGGCGCGGCAAGCCGGTGTGGATTGTCCGCCGCACGCCCGAGCAGCTCGAAGCGCTGAAGAAGAACGAGGCGCAGCTGGCCGACCCGGCCTCGGCTCGCACCGCCTATCCGACGCCCGAGTACGCCAAGAACCCGGCGCGCTCGATCAAGCCCGAGTATCTGGTGGTGGTGGGCATCTGCTCGCACCTGGGTTGCTCGCCGAGCGACAAGTTCCAGGCCGGTGCCCAGCCCTCGCTGCCCGACGACTGGACCGGCGGCTTCCTGTGCCCCTGCCACGGCTCGACCTTCGACCTGGCGGGCCGCGTGTTCAAGAACAAGCCGGCGCCCGACAACCTCGAAGTGCCGCCCCATATGTACCTGTCCGACACCAAGCTGCTGATTGGTGAGGACAAGGCCGCCTGACGCTAGAGCACAGAGGTCAATCAACATGGCTGAATTCAAAGAAGCTCCCGCAGGCGCATCCATGGGCGAACAGCTCATGACCTGGGTGGACAACCGGTTCCCGGCCACCAAGATGTACAAGGAGCACATGTCGGAGTACTACGCTCCGAAGAACTTCAACTGGTGGTACATCTTCGGTTCGCTGGCGATGCTGGTGCTGGTGATCCAGATCGTCACCGGCATCTTCCTGGTGATGCACTACAAGCCCGACGCGGCCCTGGCCTTCGGCTCGGTCGAGTACATCATGCGCGATGTGCCCTGGGGCTGGCTGATCCGCTACATGCACTCCACCGGCGCCTCGGCGTTCTTCGTGGTGGTGTATCTGCACATGTTCCGCGGCCTGATCTATGGCTCGTACCGCAAGCCGCGCGAACTGGTCTGGATCTTCGGTTGCGGCATCTTCCTGTGCCTGATGGCCGAGGCCTTCATGGGCTATCTGCTGCCCTGGGGCCAGATGTCCTACTGGGGCGCCCAGGTGATCGTGAACCTGTTCGCTGCCGTGCCCTTCGTCGGCCCCGACCTGGCGCTGCTGATCCGCGGCGACTACGTGGTGGGCGATGCCACGCTGAACCGCTTCTTCAGCTTCCACGTCATCGCGGTGCCGCTGGTGCTGCTGGGCCTGGTGGTGGCGCACATCATTGCGCTGCATGAAGTGGGTTCCAACAATCCCGACGGCGTCGAGATCAAGGGCCCCAAGGCACCCAAGGATGCGAACGGCCATCCGTTGGACGGCATTCCCTTCCATCCCTACTACACCGTGCACGATGTGTATGGCGTGGGCCTGTTCCTGATGGTGTTCACCGCCATCATCTTCTTCGCGCCGGAACTGGGCGGCTACTTCCTGGAGTACAACAACTTCATCCCGGCCGACCCGCTGAAGACGCCGTTGCACATTGCGCCGGTGTGGTACTTCACACCCTTCTACTCGATGCTGCGCGCCACCACCGACCCGATGGTGAACGTGCTGGCTGCGGTGGTGGGCCTGGGTGCGGTGCTGACGGTGCTGAAGGGCAACTTCTCCGGCAAGGGCAAGATCGCCACGCTGGTGATCGCTGCCGTGGCCATCTTCCTGCTCAAGACCTTCGACGCCAAGTTCTGGGGCGTGGTGGTGATGGGCGGTGCCGTGGTGATCCTGTTCTTCCTGCCCTGGCTGGATCACAGCCCGGTCAAGTCGATCCGCTATCGCCCCGACTGGCACAAGTACATGTACGGCGTGTTCGTGGTGTTCTTCCTGGTGCTGGGCTATCTGGGCATCCAGCCGCCGACCGATGTTGGCACCCTGATCGCCCAGGTCGGTACGCTGTTCTACTTTGGCTTCTTCCTGCTGATGCCCTGGTGGAGCAAGCTGGGCACGCCCAAGGCGGTGCCCGAGCGCGTGACCTTCCACCCTCACTGAGCCAACAGCACCGGAGTCGACCGATATGAAAAAACTCATCGCTACGCTGCTGCTCGGCCTGGGCCTGGCTTCCAATGCCTTGGCCAACGTCGGCGGCATCGAGTGGGACAAGTTCCCCAAGGAAAAGATGACGGACGTGGCGGCGCTGCAAAACGGCGCCAAGATCTTCGTCAACTACTGCCTGAACTGCCATTCGGCAGCCTTCATGCGCTACAACCGGCTGCGCGACCTGGGCCTCACGGAAGCCCAGATCAAGAGCAATCTGCTGTTCGCGTCGGAAAAGGTTGGCGAGACCATGAAGGTGTCGCTGGACCCCAAGCAGGCCAAGGAATGGTTCGGGGCGCTGCCGCCTGACCTGACCGTGATCGCACGTTCGCGTGCCGACGGTGCCAAGGGCTCGGGTGCGGATTACCTCTACACCTATATGCGGACCTTCTACCGCGACGAGACCAAGGCCACCGGCTGGAACAACATGCTCTTCCCCAGCGTGGCCATGCCGCATGTGCTGTGGGAACTGCAGGGCCAGCGTGCCGCCAAGTTCGAGGAAGCCGCCGATCCGCACGACGCGAGCAAGAAGGTGCATGTGTTCAAGGGCTACGAGCAGCTCACGCCCGGCACACTGAGCCCGCGCCAGTACGACGAGGCCGTGGGTGATCTGGTGGCCTATCTGCAGTGGATGGGCGAGCCGGCCCAGGCGCAGCGCTTCCGCCTCGGCGTGATGGTGCTGCTGTTCCTGGCGGTGTTCACCGTGTTCGCATGGCGTCTGAATGCGTCTTTCTGGAAAGACGTGAAGTAAGCATCCGCGGCCCGGCACCAGCCGGGCCCAGTACGCAGTGGGGCGCTCTCGGGCACCCACTGCGTTTGCCTTTTGTGATCGGGCCCGCTGCCCGGACATGAAATCTGTCCTTGACCTGAACTTCAGGAGTCCGCCGCCATGATGGTGCTTTATTCTGGAACCACTTGCCCCTACTCGCACCGCTGCCGCTTTGTGCTGTTCGAGAAGGGCATGGACTTCGAAATCCGCGATGTGGACTTGTTCGCCAAGCCCGAAGACATCGCCCTGATGAACCCGTACAACGAGGTGCCCATCCTCGTCGAGCGCGACCTCATCCTGTACGAGTCGCACATCATCAACGAGTACATCGACGAGCGCTTCCCGCATCCGCAGCTGATGCCCGGCGATCCGGTGGCGCGTGCGCGCGTGCGCCTGTTCCTGCTCAACTTCGAGAAGGAGCTGTTCGCACATGTGAACGTGCTGGAAGGCCGCTCGCAAGCCGTCAAGGCGACCGACAAGCAGCTTGAGAAGGCGCGCTCGCAGATCCGCGATCGCCTGACCCAGCTGGCGCCGATCTTCCTGAAGAACAAGTACATGCTGGGCGACGATTTCTCGATGCTCGACGTGGCGATCGCGCCGCTGCTGTGGCGCCTGGACTACTACGGCATCGACATGTCGAAGAACGCCCTGCCGCTCTTGAAGTACGCCGAGCGCATCTTCTCGCGCCCGGCCTATATCGAGGCGCTGACGCCGTCCGAAAAGGTCATGCGCAAGTAAGAGAGCACCGCCGCAGCATGGATCAAAACTCTGATGGCGGCGCGTCCGCCGGCGCGCCCAGCACGTCCACCCGGCCCTATCTGATCAGGGCCTTGCATGACTGGTGCACCGACAACGGTTTCACGCCCTATATCGCGGTGCATGTGGACCGCCATGTGCAGGTGCCGATGGAGTACGTCAGCAACAACGAGATCGTGCTGAACGTGGGCTTCGAGGCCACCAGCAGCCTGGACCTGGGGAACGAGTTCATCCAGTTCAAGGCCCGCTTCGGCGGGGTGGCGCGCGAGATCCATGTGCCGGTCGATCACGTCGTGGCCATCTATGCGCGCGAGAACGGGCAGGGCATGGCATTCCCGGCGCCCACGCCGGAAGAGCCCAATGCCGTGGCCACGCCGCCCGCGGCTACGGCCGCGCCGCGCCCGGCCACGCCCTTGCGCGGCCTGCGCCTGGCCGGCCAGGCGGAACCGGCGCCCGCGCCGGCGCTCGTGCCCGAGCCTGCGAAGGACGAGGGCCGCGACGATGGCGACGACACGCCGGCCGGCCCGGGCGGCGGACGGCCCTCGCTCAAGCGCGTGAAGTGATGTTTCTTTGCGCATAGAATGCGCAGCTCTTGAAGCCGTGCCGGCTTAGCTCAGTTGGTAGAGCAACCGCCTTGTAAGCGGTAGGTCATCAGTTCGAATCCGATAGCCGGCACCACCTCCTTGCATCACAAGGAATCAAGACATTTCAAAGCTCCAGGTGAGTCAATCACTTAGGGGCTTTTTTTCTTGCCGCGTCGGCGCGCCGAGTCTTGCGGGTAGGGCCTGCCGTTGGAAGAACGCGCGTCCGGCGGCTAATGCGTCACATCCTGGGCGAGCCAGCCCCTGTGTGCGGGGTGTCAGGCTGGGGCCCGCCTTGCTACATTGCGCTCGGCCTTGCAGTTTGGCTATGCGTGCAGAGGTGCTTGGGTGCGAACGTACCACCTCGCCCGACGATCAACCCACACACTTCCAAATACAGTGAGCCTTCAACTTCACAAGACTTTCCTGGCCTGTGCTTTCGCATTGGGCTGTACATCGCAGGTGGTGCATGCCGCCCCGATCCTGGCGACCGACTTCGGTGCAGCGCACACCGTCGTGTCCATGGGCGGTGCAGGCTTCCCTCAGCCCGGCGCGTTCAGCTTTGGTGGTCTGGGCTTTTCCGAGGCAAGCACCGGCTCCGGCGGTCCTGGGTGGCGCAACTTGACGAGCGCGGGCTATGGCTTCACCGACAACGCTGGCATCTCCGACATCCGCATCGACTTTGGTGGCAGCTTTCAGAAAGTCGGCTTCGATCTGCATGTCGGTACGGCCGATTACCTGACCAGTTTCTTTGATGCCAACGACATCCTGTTGGGGACCGTGGCTACCCATCTGAACGGCAACAGAGCATCGAGCTTTGTCGGCTGGGAGTCCGCGGCCGGTGTGGCGCGTCTGCGCATCCTCGAGACGAGTGGCGACAACGGCAGCGTGGGCGGCTTCGACAACGTTCGATTCGAGGCTGGTACTGCAGCGGCCGTGCCCGAACCGGCGAGCCTGGCCCTGGTCATGGCGGGTTTTGCCGCCGCAGTCTTGACGGCGCGTCGTCGCAAGTCGGCCTGAGCGATCGCGCGGATCGTCAACACGCCCCGTCAGTGCGGGGCCAGCCTCAATGCTGCTGCACCTTGATGCGCAGCTTGCCCTGCATCAGGCCCTGTTCCTGCAGCAGCAGCTCCAGCCGGGGCTGCAGCTGACGCAGTTTGGCGGCCACCGCGGCATTGGCCGCCAGCATGGTCCAACCTTCCTCATCCAGCGGCCCCGCGAACACGAAGCGCGCCAGCGCGCCCGGCAGGGCCACGCGCACCACGGCCATGCGCCGGTTTGATTCCTGCATCAGCAGGCCCAGCCGCGCCAGCCCGCTATGCTGGCTCAGCGCCGTGGCGATGGTCAGGGGCTCGGGCACGGAGGGGCCCTTGGGCTGGGCCAGGTAGCGGGGCGAGCGGGAACGCATGCCCTCAGTGTAGTCCCGGGGCCGGCGCGGCGAGGGCGCAGGGGGCCGGATGCTAAACTCCGCGGGTTTTTCTGGAGCGAGAAGCTGCCGGGCGCGCGCTTGCATTTGCGCGGGGGCGCCCCCAGTTTGTTCCGGCGTCAGAAATTTCCAAACCAATAAACAAACCCGCCACGGCCTGAGCGCGACCGCATTCCGGTGCGCCTGGCGCCGCCGAACATCTTGAGCGTCCAGGCTTGCGCCGGGGCGCACGCTACCGAACCACTACGCTGCATGTTGCCCAAGCTTCTTACCCAGATTTTCGGCAGTCGCAATGACCGCCTGCTCAAAGGCTACCGTCGCATCGTCCAGCAGATCAATGCGCTGGAGCCGCAGTTCGAGGCGCTCAGCGACGAGCAGCTGCGCGGCAAGACGGCGGAGTTCAAGCAGCGCGTGGCCGGCGGCGAGAGCCTGGACGCGATCCTGCCCGAGGCCTTCGCGGTCTGCCGCGAGGGCGGCAAGCGCGCGCTGAAGATGCGCCACTTCGATGTACAGCTGATCGGCGGCATGGTGCTGAATTCCGGCAAGGTGGCCGAAATGCGCACCGGCGAGGGCAAGACCCTGATGGCCACGCTGCCCGTCTACCTGAATGCGCTTGCCGGCAAGGGCGTGCATGTGGTGACGGTGAACGACTACCTGGCACGCCGCGATGCCGAGTGGATGGCCAAGCTCTACAACTTCCTGGGCCTGACGGTGGGCATCAACCTGCCGCAGATGCCGCGCGAGGAGAAACAGGCCGCCTACGCCGCCGACGTCACCTACGGCACCAACAACGAGTACGGCTTCGACTATCTGCGCGACAACATGGTCTACGAGACCAAGGACCGCGTGCAGCGCGGCCTCTCGTACGCCATCGTCGACGAGGTCGACTCGATCCTGATCGACGAGGCGCGCACGCCGCTGATCATCTCGGGTCAGGCCGATGACCAGACCGATGTCTACCTGGCCATCAACAAGGTCTCGCCGCTGCTGAAGAAGCAGATCGGCGAGCTGGACCCGCGCACCGGTGAGGGCGTCGAGGTGCCGGGCGACTTCACCGTCGACGAGAAGTCGCACCAGATCTACCTGACCGAGGACGGCCACGAGAACGCCGAGCGCCTGCTCGCCGAGGCTGGCCTGCTGGCCGAGGGCGCGAGCCTCTACGACGCCGGCAACATCACGCTGATGCACCATCTGTACGCGTCCTTGCGCGCCCAGCACGTGTATCACAAGGACCAGCATTACGTGGTGCAGAACGGCGAGGTCATCATCGTCGACGAGTTCACCGGCCGCCTCATGACCGGCCGCCGCTGGAGCGATGGCCTGCACCAGGCCGTGGAAGCCAAGGAAGGCGTGGCGATCCAGAGCGAGAACCAGACGCTCGCCTCGATCACCTTCCAGAACTACTTCCGCATGTACGGCAAGCTCTCGGGCATGACCGGCACGGCCGATACCGAGGCCTATGAGTTCCAGGAGATCTACGGCCTTGAGACCGTGGTGATCCCGCCGAACCGCCCGACCATCCGCAAGGACGAGCTGGACCTGGTCTACAAGACCTCGAAGGAAAAGTTCGACGCGGTGATCCTGGACATCCGCGACTGCCACGAGCGCGGCCAGCCGGTGCTGGTGGGCACCACCTCGATCGAGAACTCCGAGCTGATCTCCGAGCTGCTGAAGAAGGCCAAGCTGCCGCACCAGGTGCTGAACGCCAAGCAGCATGCCCGCGAGGCCGAGATCGTGGCCCAGGCCGGCCGCCCGGGCGTGATCACCATCGCCACCAATATGGCGGGCCGCGGCACCGACATCGTGCTGGGCGGCAACGTCGAGAAGCAGATCCAGTTCATCGAAGCCGATGCGGCGATCGCCGAGGCCGACAAGGCCGCGCGCATCCAGCAGCTCAAGGACGAGTGGCAGGGCCTGCACGACAAGGTCAAGGCCGAGGGTGGCCTGCGCATCATCGCCACCGAGCGCCATGAAAGCCGCCGCATCGACAACCAGCTGCGTGGCCGTTCGGGCCGCCAGGGCGACCCCGGCTCCTCGCGCTTCTACCTCTCGCTGGACGACCAGCTGATGCGCATCTTCGCGGGCGACCGCGTGCGCGCCATCATGGACCGGCTGAAGATGCCCGAGGGCGAGGCGATCGAGGCCGGCATCGTGACGCGCTCGATCGAGAGCGCGCAGCGCAAGGTCGAGGCGCGCAACTTCGACATCCGCAAGCAACTGCTCGAGTACGACGACGTCTCCAACGACCAGCGCAAGGTGATCTACCAGCAGCGCAACGACATCCTCGAGGCCGAGACCCTGGTGGCCCAGATGGCCAATCTGCGCGCCAGCAGCCTGACCGACGTGGTGCGCACCTTTGTGCCGGCCGAGAGCCTGGAAGAGCAGTGGGACCTGCCCCAGCTCGAGCGCGTGCTGAAGGACGAGTGGCAGCTCGAGGTGCCGCTGGTGGCCGAGCTCAAGAAGAGCGACTCCATCACCGACGAGGACATCGTCGAACTGGTGGTGAAGGCCGGCGACGCCTCCTTCGCAGACAAGCTCGAGCGCGTGGGGCTGGAGCAGTTCACGCCCTTCATGCGCATGGTGCTGCTGCAGTCGATCGACCAGCATTGGCGCGAGCATTTGGCGGCGCTGGACTATCTGCGCCAGGGCATCCATCTGCGCGGCTACGCCCAGAAGAACCCCAAGCAGGAGTACAAGCGCGAGGCCTTCGAGCTGTTCTCCCAGCTGCTGGACGTGGTGAAGATGGAAGTCACCCGCACCCTGCTGAACGTGCGCATCCAGTCGCAGGAGGAGGCCAGCCGCGCCGCCGAGGCGATCGAGGAGCGTGCCGAGCAAGTCAGCAACGTGACCTACACCCACCCCAACGAGGATGGTTCGGTCTCGCAGGACACCGACCCGGCCACGCAGTTCGGCCATGTCGGCCGCAACGATCCCTGCCCCTGCGGCAGCGGCAAGAAGTACAAGGCCTGCCACGGCAAGCTCAGCTGAGCCGCTGGAGTTCCCGCGCAAGGGCCGCTTCCGCGGCCCTTTTTCATGCGCGGGCCTCCCCCCGGCTTGCGGGGGACTGTGCGGTATTCCGCAAATTTCAAGTCTCGCCCACATGGGTGGGGGGTGCCCAGCAATGGGGTACCCCCCTAAAGTGAAGTCCAAGCGCCAAAGCTCTAGAGGAAGAGCCGGCGAAGTCTTCAAACATTTATCGGGCCACCATGAACATCAAGTCTCTGCTCGCCGCAACTGTCATCGCCGCGACCGGCTCCGCCATGGCTGCGACCACGGACGTCACGCTCAAGGCCGATGCTGCCGGCGTGAACCTGACGGCCGGCATTTCCAAGAGCTTTTCCAAGGCCGGCTTCTTCGAGGATATCTACACCTTCTCGAGCTTCAGCGGCATGGCTTTCGTGAACGGCACGATCAGCAGCCTGGCGACGCGCCAGACCGGCGATATCGATTTCCAGTCGGTGGTGCTGAACGGCGTGAGCTTCGACTTGACCAAGAAGGCGGCCGGCAGCAACCCGGACGGCGATGAGTTCGCGCGTTTGGTCGATGCCAGTTTCGGTCCCCAACTGACCTTGGTGGTGAAGGGTTACGCGGGCGGCAGTCTGGCGGCTGGTGCGGCGATTGCCGCCACCTACTCCGGCACGGTCAACATCACGCCGGTGCCGGAACCCCAGAGCTACGCGCTGCTGCTGGCGGGTCTGGCAGCGGTGGGCTTCGTGGCGCGCCGTCGCGCCAAGTAAAAGAAATCGAGGAAGCGACTCCATATGAAATTCAGCAGCTTTTTCGCGGGCTTGACCCTGTGCCTGGCCGGATTCGGCGTGCAGGCCGATCCGGTCAGCAGCAACTACAACATCGCGTTGCAAACCAATGGCCTCGGCGAGTACACCGCAGGTCTGTCCGATGTGGCGGGCAGCGACCAGGTGACGCACCTGCTGGCCGGCCGTTTTGTCGATGTGTTCCATTTCAGCTTCACCGGCAATGGCTGGGTGAGCGTGCAGCTGAACGCCTCGTTCGGCCTGAACAGCGCGCAGCGCAACAAGCAGGAAATCCGCTTCGACAGCATCGACCTGAACGGCGTGCAGCTGTTTGACGACAGTGGCGACGAATTCGGTACGCGTTTCCTGAAGTTCAACCTGTTCGACGAGTACCTGCCGGGCGACTACACGCTGACGGTCTCTGGTACGGCCGGCAATGTCGACCTGCTGCCCGGCAGCGCCGTTTCGGCCAGCTACAGCGGCACCATCAATATCTCTCCGGACGCCAACGACAATCGCGTTCCCGAGCCGGCCTCGCTGGCCTTGGTGGGCGTAGCTGGATTGGCCGGTCTGCTGGTGCAGCGCAGGCGCCGTCGGTCTGCCTGAGTGCCGAGGCAGGCGCGGCACGCCGGCGCCTCCAGAACCCGAGGGCTCCTGATGGAGCCCTCTTTTGCTTGTGGGCTGCCTACAATTCGGCGCATTCCCCTTCAGCCCGAGAGCTCCATGCCCGTCAATCTCACCGCCCCCGATCCCGCCTCCCTGTTCCCCGTGCCCGGTGTGCGCCTGGGGGTGACGATGGCCGGCATACGCAAGGCGAACCGGCGCGATCTGAGCGTGATCGCGCTGGACGAGGGCGCCGCGGTGGCCGGCGTGTTCACCAAGAACCGTTTCTGCGCCGCGCCGGTGCAGATCTGCCGCGAGCACCTGGCTTCGCACGGCGGCATCCGCGCCATCCTCATCAATACCGGCAATGCCAATGCCGGCACCGGCGAAGACGGCCTGCAGCGCGCGCGCCAGAGTTGCGACGCGCTGGCCCGGCTGATGGACGTGCAGCCCAGCCAGATCCTGCCCTTTTCCACCGGCGTGATCATGGAAACCCTGCCGGTGGATCGCATCATCAACGGCCTGCCGGCCGCGCTGGCGGCGCTGAAGGCCGATGCCTGGGCCGATGCCGCCGCCGGCATCATGACCACCGACACCCTGCCCAAGGCGGCCTCGCGCCGGGTGCAGATCGCTGGCAAGACCGTCACCATCAGCGGCATCTCCAAGGGCGCCGGCATGATCCGTCCGAACATGGCCACCATGCTGGGCTTCGTGGCCACCGACGCCAACATCGCGCCCGAGCTGCTGCAAAGCCTGGTGCGCGACGCCGCCGACGCCTCCTTCAACCGCATCACCATCGATGGCGACACCTCCACCAACGACTCCTTCGTGCTGATCGCCACCCAGCAGGCCGGCCATGCGCGCATCGAGAGCCTGGCCAGCGCCGAGGGTCAGGTCTTGCGCGAGGCGGTGATCGCGGTGTCGCAGCAGCTGGCCCAGGCGATCGTGCGCGACGGCGAGGGCGCCACCAAGTTCATCACGGTGCAGGTGGAGGGCGGCCGCGACGAGGCCGAATGCCAGCTGGCCGCCTACGCGATCGCGCACTCACCGCTGGTCAAGACGGCCTTCTTCGCCAGCGACCCCAACCTGGGTCGCATCCTGGCGGCGGTGGGCTATGCCGGCATCGCCGACCTGGACCAGACCCTGATCGATCTGTTCCTCGACGAGGTGCATGTGGTGCGCCAGGGTGGCCGCCACCCCGACTATCGCGAGGAAGACGGCCAGCGCGTCATGAAGCAGGCCGAGATCACGGTGCGCGTGAAGCTGCACCGCGGCCTGGCCCACACCACGGTGTGGACCTGCGACCTCAGCCACGACTACGTGTCGATCAACGCCGACTACCGCAGCTGATCAGCCTTCAATGCTTGCAGCCCGGCCCATGCACATGCACGACCTGTTCGTGCTTGTGCGCATGGCCATGATCATGCCCATGTTCATGCCCATGTTCATGCCCATGGCCGGCATGTGATTCAGCATAGGCGCCGGCCTCGGGTTCGAAGGCGGCCTGCACCTCGGTGACGATCAGATGCATCTGGCGCAGCAGCTGCGCCAGCACATGGTCGGGCTCGAACTGCAGATGCTCGGGCGTCAGTTCCAGCTGCACATGCCGGTTGCCCAGGTGGTAGGCCGCGCGCAGCAGGTCGAAGGGCGAGCCATGCTCGGCGCAGCTGCTGACGCGCAGCAGCGCCTGCGGCGTGGCCTGCACCTGGATCAGCGAGCCATCCTCGGCCACCAGCACGTCGCCACCGCGCATCACGGTGCCGCGCGGCAGAAAGATGCCCAGGGCGCGACCCTGGCTGTCGTTCGCATCGAGCCGGCTTTTCTGGCGCTGGTCCCAGTCCAGCGAGAGGCTGGTGGCGCGCTTGAGCAGGGCCGGGGCCAGGCCCTGGCCGCGGGGAATGAGTTTGTTGACGGTGATCATCGTTAGAAGTCTACCGCCCGCGTCTTCATGCCCCGGGCGATCATCGTGGCATTGATCAGTTGGGCCTCCTCGCGGGTGGCAAAGGGCCAGATGGTGGCGCGCCAGCCCTCGGGGGTCTGCATCACCTCGGCCTGCAGGCGGCTGCGATCGCCCACGGACTGCGCCACCATGGCGCGCATGCGCGTCAGCATCGCCTCGGCGTCGCTCTTGCTGGCCAGGCTCGGGCCCACCAGGGCCACCACGCTCTGGCTGCGCGCGGCGAGCCGGGCCGTGGCCGTCTTGGCGGCCTCCGAGGGAGCTTCGCCCGAGAGCGTGCCGGCCGCGGAGGCGGCGGGCTCCGGCTTCTTGGCCGGCGCCGGCCTGGGCGCGGGCGCGCTCGCCGCGGCCGCCATCGCCGGTCTGGGCGGCTGGCTGGCGGCCTGGCTGGCAGCTTCGGCGGCCGCCTTGCGGGTGCGCGGCGTGCTCACCATATTCGGCCTGATGCTGGGAATGGTGCCGGCCGGCGCGAGTTCGTTCGGCAGCTCGGCTGCCGTCACGCCCACGGCTGCCGGAGGTGGCGCCGATGCCGGTGCCGATGCTGGTGACGATGCCGGCACAGAAGCGGCCGTGGCCGCCGGCATGCTGGGCTGGCTGGCCGGCGCGGCCACCGGCTCGGCTGCGGCGCTGGCGGGCGCGCTGGCCGCGCTGCTCCCGGCGTTGAGGGCGCTGGCGGCGCTGGCTGCCGGGCTGGGCGCGGAGGCGGCGCTTGGCGGCGCCTCCTGCTGCGGCCCGGCCGAGGGCCAGAGCAGCCAGGCCGGCAGGGCCAGCAGGGCGGCCAGCAGCAGGCCCAGCGCGGCGACACGGCGCTTGTCCAGGCAGCGCCGCCCCAGCATCAGCAATTCGCTGCCGTCGCCCTGGCCGATCAGCACGCGTGTGCGGCTATCGCCGACATCGATGCCGGCGCTGGCAAGGTAGAGCTCCATCGGCCAGGCCCCCTGGCTGGCCCTGGCCACCAGGCTCTCGTCGATGGCGATGATGCGCTGCGGCCAATCGGCCTCGCCGGGCTGGGCGGTGTAGCCATGGGCGAGCGCGAACTGGGCCACCTGGGCCGGCCGCAGGCCCGGGATGAAGCGTTCGCTGAAGACCGGCCAGGGCAGTTCGCCCAGCAGGCCGCGGGTCGGGCTGGCAAACAGCTGGCGCGGGTCCAGCGTCTTCCACCAGGGTTGCGGCGCAGCGAAGGCCGCGGTCGCCCGGCTGGCCGCATCGGCCGCGCGTGCCAGTGCCTCCTCCTCGCTGACCTCGTCGGTCAGGGTCGGTTCGCTCGCCTCCGCTGGCCGGCTGCCGCGCATGAAGGGCAGGGCCACGACACCCAGGGTGTGCACATCGCCGGGTGCGATGCGCAATGCCAATGGATGCCGGTTGTGCCAGGCCACCAGCTGTTCGACCAAACGCTCCATGCTCTCCCTAAGTCATTCCGTCAGATCCGGATGATGGGGTATCGGCAGATTGGGGTCAGGTCTGAATGGCCTAGGGTGTGGCGTCGAGCTCGCGCACCAGGCGCATCCCCACCAGGGTGTAGCGCGTGTCCGGATCGTTCCAGTTGCGATAGGACGCGCGGGCATAAAAGCTCCAGGTGTGCCAGGAGCCGCCGCGCCGCACCTTCACGCCGCCCTCGGCCGGGCCCTGCGGATCGTCCACCGGCGAGTGGGCGTAATAGTCGTCGCCATGCCAATCCGACACCCATTCCCAGGCGTTGCCATGCATGTCGTGCAGGCCCCAGGCATTCGGCGCGAAGCTGCCGACCGGCGCGGTGAAGGAGAAACCATCGTGCTGCGGCAGCGCAAAGGCACGCCATTGGGGCCAGAGGCGGGCGCTGTCCTGGTCGAACACATTCGCCACCTGGGCCAGGCTCTCGGGCGCGTCGCCGCTGTGATAGCGGGTGCGGCTGCCGGCGCGGCAGGCGTATTCCCATTCGGCCTCGGTGGGCAGGCGATAGCGTCGGCCCTCGGTCTGGCTGAGCCAGGCCGCCAGCGCCTGGGCGTCGTGCCAGGTCACGTTCACCACCGGATGCTCTTCGCTCTGCGTGAAGCCGGGGTTGCGCCAGGAGTAGCGCCGCTGCCGCCCCTCGAAGGCGTCGCCGCGCGCGCTGCTGGCGGGGTCGTAGCTGGGGTTGTAGCCATAGCCCCCGGTGCCGTCGCGCTCGGCGTCGGGCACATAGCCGGAGGCGAGCAGAAAGCGGCGGAACTGGCCCACCGTGACCTCGTGCTGGCCCATCTGAATGGCGCGTGTGATGCGCACCCGATGCACCGGCGCCTCGTCCGCCAGCAGCAAGAAGCGCTCGCGCGGGTATTGCGGGTAGGCCTGGGCCAGGGCGTCCGGGCGCTCGTCGCTGCCCATCATGAACTCGCCCGCCGGGATGGTGACGAAGTGCATGCCCAGGCTGTTGGTGCTGCGCTCGGGCGGCGCCATGCGCCCGCCGGCGCAGCCCCCCAGCAGGGCGCAACAAAGCAGCAGGCCGGCAACGGCCGGGGGCGCGATGGATGGGAATGCGGGCAGATGCATGAGCCCAATGATCCGACCGCCGGGCGATGTGCGCGCCTGCCGAAAACCCTGCTTGAGTGTCAGGTCTTGCCCTGTGACTTTCTCCCCAATTTCTACCCCCTTCATGGGATATACGAAAAGTAACAGCGTGCTACATTTTCCGCCGTCTGACGCGTTCCGGCCGCGCAAGGCCGGGGTGCTTGGACAACGGCGCCGCTGCATTGGCGGCATGTTCAATGCAATGCTCACGAGAGGATGCAGGGCGCGCCGGGATGGGTCCGTGCAAGCGGATCGGCCTTGCTCTCTCCGATCGAGCTGGGAGAGTAATTTGAATAATCACAAGATCTTGCGCTCATGGGGTGCCCTGAGCCTGTCCGGCGCGTTGTTGCTGCTGGGCGGCTGCGCGTCCATGCAGAGCCACGACAAGCATGCCTCGGCCGTGCAGGCCACCGCCCGTACCGGCGGCGTGGCGGCGGCGCTGGCCCAGCATGAGGCCTCCGCCACTTCGGCCGACGCCAAGGCCGAGCTGCTGTTCAATATGGAGCGCGGCGAGTTGCTGCGCCTGAACAAGCGCTATGCCGACAGCACCGAGGCCTTCCTGCTGGCCGACCAGAAGGTGCAGCAATGGGAAGAGACCGCCAAGACCAACCCCAGCAAGCTGCTGGGCATGGCCGGTGCGGCGCTGATCAGCGAGCGCCTCAAGGTCTACGAAGGCCAGGACTATGAAAAGGTCTGGCTGACCACGCGCCTGGCGCTGAACCGCCTCTCCGAGGGTGACCTGGAGAAGGCGCGCGTCGACGTCAAGCGCACCCATGAGCGCGAGGCGGTGATTGCCGAGCTGCGCGCCAAGGACACCGCGGCGGCCGAGGAGGAAGCCAAGTCCAAGGGCGTGGATGCCAAGGGCAAGGAGCTCAACGGCTACCCGGTCGAGACGCTCAACGACCCCGAGGTGCTGCAGCTCAAGAACGGCTACCAGAATGCGCTGAGCCATTACCTGGCCGGCTTCATCTACGAGGTGACCAATGAGCCGGGCCTGGCAGCGCCGGGCTATCGCAAGGCCATCGAGCTGCGTCCCGAGACGCCGCTGCTGGAAGAAGGCCTGCGCGGGTTGGACGACCGCACCAGCTTCACCCACAAGCGCCGTCAGCAGATGACCGACGTGCTGTTCGTGGTGGAGGCCGGCAATGCACCGGCGCGCAAGCCCAAGGGCTTCACCATCCCGGTGCCGGTGGGCGGTTCGCTCCGCACGGTGAGCATTTCCTACCCGGTGATCGATCCGTCCAAGGACGCGATGCTGAGCAATCTGCAGGCCGGCGGCCGCGACTTCAAGCTCGAGCGCGTGGTGGACGTGAACGTGATGGCACGCCGGGCGCTGAAGGACGAAATGCCCGGCATGGTGCTGCGTGGCGTGACCCGCGCGGTTGCCAAGGCGGTGGTGCAGAACGAGCTGGAAAAGCGTGCCGGCATGTTCGGCGCGCTGGTCGGCATCGCTGCCTCGGCGGTGACCGAGCAGGCCGACGACCGCATCTGGCGCATGCTGCCCGGCCGTGTCTATCTGGCGCGCGGCTATCTGCCGCCCGGTGAACATCAGGTGAGCATCAATGGCCGTGTGCTGGATGCCCCGGTGAAGGTGGCAGGCCAGTACGCCGTCGTTCCGCTGCGCGTCTACGAGGAGCAGTTCCTGGTCGGCGACGTGTCGCAGTTCGGCCGCCTGATGGCTGCCGCGCCGCCGGCCGCCGCACCCGCCGCCACCGCTGCGGTGGTGAACGAACCCGTCAAGCCCGTGGCCAAGCCGGCCGCCAAGCCGGTTGCCAAGCCGGCCGCCGCCAAGCCCGCGGCAGCCGCCACCGCGGCGCCAGTGAAGTGAGGACCAAGAACATGCACACAAACGCAATCAAACCCGTCGGCGCCGCCCTGCTCGCCCTGGGCCTGCTGCTCGGCGCCGGTGCCCAGGCCCAGAAGGCCGACGAAACCTCGCCCGCCATCGCCGCCAAGCTGGACCTGCGCGGTTCGCCCAAGGGTGTCAAGGTGGCCGAGATGCGCATCCAGCGCAAGAACGACACCCTGGTGGTGCAGGCCGATCTGCAGAACGTCGAGAACAGGGACCGCGTGGTGTTCCACCGCTTCCGCTGGCTCGACTCGGTGGGCAATCAGGTGGGCGATGGCGAGGGCTGGAAGCAGACCACCGTGCTGGGCCTGCAGACCGTCACCCTCAAGGGCGTGGCCCAGCATCCCTCGGCCGTGGACCTCAAGCTCGAGATGAGCGTGGAAAGCAAGTGAGCGCCCGGCGCGCACAGACAGAACTAGGAAGGACAAGAACATGAAGACCAAGCTCACGATCCGTACGACCCTCACGCTCGCCGCCCTGCTGGCGAGCGCCGTCCTCGCCGGCTGCGAGACCCATGTTTCCTCACCGGTGGTGCGCTTCCAGCGCCAGGTGAACTATGGCGACTCCAAGGCGGTGGAACTGGTCACCAACGAGTTCGGCTCCACCGACCTGCAGATGATTGCCGAGAAGATGGTGGGCAGCCTGCTCGAGACCGGCATCTTCCAGGGCCGCCCCACGGTGACCATCTCCACGGTGAAGAACAAGACCAGCGAGTACATCGACACCACCAATGTGATGAACTCGATCCAGACCGCCCTGGTCAAGTCGGGCAAGGTGCGTTTCACCCGCTCGATCAACGAGATGCAGCAGGGCGTGGATGAACTGCAGCGCCAGAACCAGAGCGGCCTCTACAAGCAGAACACCACCGCCAAGGTCGGCCAGATGACGGCCGCCAAGTACAGCCTGGAAGGCGAACTGACCTCCATCGTGAAGCAGAATTCGCAGACCAAGGACGTGTACTACAAGTTCACGCTGAAGATGTTCGACGTGCAGGAAGGCACGATCGAATGGCAGGAAGAAAAAGACATCCGCAAGACCAGCAAGCGCTGAGCAGGGAGAAGAGCATATGAACCGTCGCAACATCATCACCGGCGCCTGCCTGGCCGTGCTGGCCACCCTGGCCGGCGTGGCACAGGCGCAGCAAGGCCAGCCGCCCAAGGTGGCCGTCACCGACCTTGCCTACACCCAGGCGGTGGCCCAGTACTTCGAAGCCGGCACCGTCAAGAGCAGCGGTGGCGTCACGGCCAACCAGCATGGCATCGTCGCCACCCAGCAGAGCTCGGGCACCTATGTCTCGGGCACCTACAGCTATATGGAGCAGCGTGAGCTGGGCTCGTTCAGCAACGACATTCGCGGCGCCATGCTCAAGGGCGGCCAGTTCCGCCTGGTGCAGGGCAAGCGCTTCGATGCCGGTGACCCGCAGCCTACCAAGGCCGAGCAGGCGCTCAACCAGATCCAGACCGGCAAGATGGCCAAGCCGGTGCGCCAGCCCGAGGTCAAGGACGTGATCGCGCGCATCAAGAAGGGTGAGTTCAACGGCGCCGACTATGTGCTGTTCGGCACCCTCACCAGTCTGGAGTTCCGCGATTCGCTCTCGCCCCTGCAGGGCACCACCAGCGCCTCCTACCAGTTCAGCCTGGACCTGGTGGCCGACTTCTCGCTCATCAGCACCAAGACCTACGAGATCAAGGCCTCGTTCTCGGCCCAGGGCGCCGGCAACGACACCAAGCTGCTCTCCAACCGCGGCGACGTGCAGCCGCCCAACCGCGGCAAGGTGATACGCGAGACTTCCAAGAGCCTGGCCGAGAACGTCTACGAGCAGATGGCCGACCAGTTGGGCTTGCCGGGCCTGCCCGAGAGCGGCAACACGCCGCGCCGCAGCGGCAATGCGATGCCGCCGCCGGCCTCCAACGAGGGCACCGTGATCCTGAAGTGATCGTCGCGCGCGCATTGCGTCGGGCTTGCATGGCCTGGCTCCTGCTGCTGGGCACGCCCGGCTGGGGGGCCGGGCCTTCTGCATTATTCACGCCGCTGGAATTGCCGACGGCGCATGAGGCTCAGGTCTTGCTGGCCTGGCACCGGCCGGCCCTGCTGGCGCCGGCGCGCTACCAGGTGCTGGTGCTGCCCGGCTCGGGCTGCAGTGGCTGGGCGGCGGCGGCCGAGCCGATGTTCCGTGGCCTTGGCCATGCCGAGCTGCTGCTGCTGCACAAGCCCGGCGTGCAGCCCTGGGAGCGCCACGCTGCGGAGGATTGCCCCGCCGATTTCGTGCGGACCGATCGCCTGAGCACCTGGCTCGCCGACGCGCGCGCGGCCCTGCAGGCCTGGGTGCGCCGGCCCCAGTCCGAGTCTGGCCCCGCAGGCCTGCCGGTGCTGCTGATCGGCGTCTCCGAGGGAGCCGAGTTGCTGCCCGAGCTGGCGCCCGAGATTCCCGGGCTGCGCGGACTGGTGATGATTGGTGGCTCGGGCCTGGACCCGGCCGAGGCGGCCGAGCTGCAGGCTCGGCGCCTGGGCGAGGCGCGCGCCTGGGCCAGCCTGCGCGCTGCCGCACAAGGGCCGCTCGCCGACGCCACGCTGCGCGATGGCCGTAGCCTCGGCTACTGGCGCGACCTGCTGGCCTGGCGCGTGGCCGAACCCCTGCTGGCCGGCGACGCAGACCTGTTGCGTGCCTGGGGCGGCCGCGATGCGCTGGTGCCGCCGCTGGCCTACCAGCGCTTTGCGGCGCTGGCCGCTGTGCGCCGTCCCGAGTCCTTCTGCGACTGGCCGGTGCCCGAGGCCGACCATGGCCTGCAGTCGCCGGGTGTCGACCATTTGCAGCGCCTATGGGCCCGGCTGGAGCGCTGGGCGCGCGAGCCCGGGCGGCGCCTGTGCGCGATGGCGGACAATCGGGACCCGCCCTAGCACCCGCACCGCCCGTGTCCCCTTCCTTTTTCCAGCAACTCCTGCGCAGCGAAGCCCCTGCCGCCGCGGATGCCCTCCAGCGCTTCATGCATCTGCTGGCCCTGTCCCTGCAGACCGGCAGTTTCGGCAAGCTGATGCTGGGCAAGCCGCAGGGCGGCGATGCCGATCTGGAGCGCCTGCTGGTGCGGGAGGTGCAGCTGCGCGGCGAGCGCCAGCTCTCGATGGTGTGGCGCCATCGCACCAAGGACGTCACCAAGAACCACGGCTTCGACGAGGGCCTGGCGCTGCTGCATGGGCTGCTGGGCCGGCAGTTCCTGCATGCCCATCTGCTGACCCAGGGCGAGGACGTGCAGCTGAGCTTCAGCCGCAAGGGCAAGGCCAGCCTGCGGGTCGGCAAGCTCAGCGCAGCGGCCGATGCCAGTGCTGCCGAGGCCGGCACCGACGAACACAACCGCGACAAGCAGCGCTACCTGGATCTGCAGCGCCCGTTCTGGGCCGATCTCGGCCTCACCCATTCGGTCAAGGGCGAGTTGCAGCTGGTGCCGGCGATGTCGCGCAAGTGGAAGCAGATCAACAAATTCATCGAGGTGTTCGCGGCCGCGCTAAAGGCCTCGCGCCTGGCCGACAGCCCGGACGTGCACGTGGCCGATTTCGGCTCGGGCAAGGGCTATCTGACCTTCGCCACCTACGACTATCTGCGCGGCCTGGGCAAGGACGCCCAGGTGACCGGTGTCGAGCTGCGCGACGACATGGTGAAGCTGTGCGGCGCGGCCGCGGCCCGCCACGGCCTGGCGGGCCTGCGCTTCGACCAGGGCGACGTGCGCAGCTACACGCCGGCGCGGCTGGACGTGATGATCGCCCTGCATGCCTGCGACATCGCCACCGATTACGCCATCCACCTGGGCCTGCGCGCCGGCGCCGCCATCATCATGTGCTCGCCCTGCTGCCACAAGCAGCTGCGCCCGCAGCTGAAGTCGCCCGCGCTGTTGCGGCCGTTGCTGCAGCATGGCATCCACATGGGCCAGGAGGCCGAGATGGTGACCGACGGCCTGCGCGCGCTGCTGCTGGAGGCCGAGGGTTACGACACCCAGGTGTTCGAGTTCATCTCGCTGGAGCACACCAGCAAGAACAAGATGATTCTGGCGGTCAAGCGCGCCGCGCCGCTGCCGGCGGCGCGGCGCCAGGAGCTGCTGGACCAGATCGCCGAGATCAAGCGCTTTTACGGCGTGCGCGAGCAGGCGCTGGAGAGTCTGCTGCTCTGTGCGGCCTAGCCCTCAGCCGGGCGTGCAGGTATTCAGTTCCGCCACGGCCGGGAGGTGATGCCTGCAGCGTGCTAGATTCAGGAAACCATGCTGGTCCAGGCATGGCAAGTACGGCTGGCGCCGGATTCTTCACCAAGAATGGGTACACCATGCAAGCACTTGTGACTGGTGCGAATGGCCACCTGGGTTTGAATCTCGTGGCCTTGCTGCAGCGTGAGGGCCATGCCGTCAGGGCCTCGGTTCGGTCCCTGTCCGCGGCGGACAAGGTGGAGCGCTTGCGCGCGCTCCCGGGCGTCGAACTTGTCGAGGCCGACGTCCGGAGCGAAGTCCAAATGCGCGCCGCGCTGGCAGGGGTCGACACCTTGTTTCACGTTGCCGCCGTGTACTCGACGACCGAGAAGGGCAGGGACGCCGAGATACTTGAGTCCGCGGTTCGCGGCACCGAGGTCGCGCTGAGGCTGGCCGCGCGTTCAGGTGTCCGGCACGTCATCCTCACGTCGTCGGTCGTCACGCTTCCGCTCACGCCGCGCGGTGCACCTGCCGTGACCGAAGACGACTGGACCACGGACCTTCGCATCCCCTACTTCCGCGCCAAGGTCGAGTCCGAGAAGCTGGCCTGGACATTGGCAAAGGACTTGGGCATCAAACTGACCACGATCCTCCCTGCCGGGATCATCGGGCCGGGTTTCTCGCGACGCACGCCGACCATCGAGCTGATTCGGGCCTGCCTGATGGGGGAGTTCCGCCTTGGCGCGCCACGCGGCAACTTCAGCTTCGTGGACGTCCGCGACGTCGCTGCGGCGCATCTGCTGGCCGCCGAGACCGGCGAGACGGGGCGCTTCATCGTCGGGTACGACCACATCCCTTCGTATGTGGAGCTGGTGCGCGCGCTCGGCGCGATCGACACGACGGTGAGCGCGCCACTGATGACCTTGCCGACGCTGTTCGGTCCCATCCTGCCGCTGTATGACGCACTCAGCCATTGGCTCATCGGCACGCCGCGCATTGCGACACCTGAAATCATCGCCACCCTGGTCAGCGGAAAGGTCGTCAACTACTCGTGCCAGCGCGCGAAGGACAGGCTCGGCTGGACTGCGAAGGTCCCCTTCCAGCAGAGCCTGGCGGATACGCTGGCAGAACTGAGCAAAAAGAAGGGCGGACCCGGTGAGGGGTCCGCCCAAATGCGCTGAATGAGACACCGCCCGTGGACATGGCAAAAGCCTGTGGGGCTGCGGTGTGGAGGCGAGCGCAAATGCGCAGGCAAGAGCGAGCCGCCGGGCGGCACGCGGCCCGGGCGCTATGAAATCAGTGGCATGGCCGGCACAGACGCCAGACCGCGACGTGGAGCGGGCCGGTGATACGGCACGCGGACGGGGGCGGGGCGGCTGTTGCGAAAGCGCATGAGGCTATCATCGGCCAAGGGCAAGCGGGGTATTGCGCCGAAGAAGGCGCCACTATCGAGGCAATCTTGATGGTCTGTTTTTCCCGCTATTTCGACCGATCCTGACCAGAGGGGCGTGATTTTGCGGATGTGGACGAGGCGCGCCTGCCTGGCCGGCCTGACGAGCCTGGCGGCCTGCGGCCGCGATCCCGCGCCGGCCGGCGACTACCAGCCCAGCTATGCCGATGCGCCGGCGGGGGCCAAGGGCGAGTTGCTGTTCGCGGTCCATCCCCTGCACAACCCGGCCAAGCTGTTCGAGGTCTACGGGCCGCTGGTGGACTGGCTCAATCGCCAGCTGCCCGAGGCCAGGCTCAAGCTGCAGGCCTCGCGCAACTACGAGGAGTTCGAGCGCCAGCTGCAGCAGCGGCGCTTCGCCTTCGCCCTGCCCAATCCCTACCAGACCCTGCTGGCCAGCCGGCATGGCTATCGCGTGTTCGCCAAGATGGGCGACGACGAGTCCTTCCGCGGCATCCTGCTGCTGCGGCGTGACGGGCCGGTGCACGCGATTGCCGATCTGCGTGGCCGCGCCATCAGTTTCCCGGCCCGCAGCGCGCTGGCGGCGACCATGATGCCGCAGTACTTCCTGCACCGCCACGGCCTGCCGCTGGCGGCCTATGAGCAGCGTTACGTCGGCTCGCAGGAGTCGGCCATCATGAACACCGTGCTGGGCAACACCGCGGCGGCGTCGACCTGGCCGCTGCCCTGGCGCGCCTTCCAGCGCGAGCATCCCGATGAGGCCGCCCGGCTGGTGCAGGCCTGGCAGACCGACACCCTGCCCAACAACGCCCTGGTGGCGCGCGACGACGTGCCGCCCGTGCTGGTGGCGCGGCTGCGCCAGCTGCTGCTGGAGCTGCATCGTCACGCCGAGGGTCAGGTCTTGCTGGCGCGCATCCCGTTGACGCTGTTCGAGGGCGCCGACGAGGCGACCTATCGGCCGGTGCGCCAGTTCATGGACGAATTCGAGCGGTCGGTGCGCGGGGTGCAGGGATGATGCGACTGTTGCGGCCGCTGCTGGCCTGGTGGCGTGGCATCTCCATCCGCATGCAGCTGATGCTGGGCATGGCGGCCAGTCTGGCGCTGTGCGTGAGCCTGCTGGCCTGGCAGCAGCTGCGCACGCAGAGCGAGCTGCTGCGCGCGCAGCATCTGGCCCAGGCGCGCGACCTGGCCGGTGCGCTGGCGGTCAGCGCCGCGCCCTGGGTGATGGCGGACGACCTGGCGGGCATGCAGGAGGTGATTGCCTCGGTGGCCCAGGCCTCCGAGGTGCGCTATGCCATGCTGGTGTCGCTGCAGGGGCGTGTGATGGCGCACAGCCAGGCCGGCCATACCGGCCGCTTCATGAGCGACGCCGCCAGCCGGGCCTTGCTGGCGCAGCCGGCGCGGGTGCAGATCGTGGCGGCCAGCGAGACCTTCACCGACATGGCGGCGCCGGTGATGGCGGGCGCGCGCCAGCTCGGCTGGGCGCGCGTGGGCATGGGCAACGAGGCGGTGCAGCGCGGCGTCGAGCAGGCGCGCAACCAGGCCCTGTGGATGCTGCTGCTGGCCCTGCTGCTGGGCGGCGTGGTGGCGGTGCTGATCGCCGATGGGCTGACGCGCGGCCTGCAGCGCCTGGTGGATGCGCTCGACCAGGTCAGCCTGGGCCAGCGCGGCTTCCGCCTCGGCGCGCAGCGCCACAACGAGCTGGGCCGCCTGGGCGAGGGCTTCGACAGCATGCTGGGCGCGCTCGAGCGCCGCGAGACCGAGAGCCTGGCCGCCGGTGCGGCGCTGGCCGAGAGCGAGCAGCGTTTTCGCGCGCTGTTCGAGCTCGCCGCCGTGGGCGTGGCGCAGACCGACGCGCAGGGGCGTGTGGAGCGCGTCAACCTGCGCTGCGCGCAGATCCTGGGCTGGAGCCAGGCGGACCTGTGCGGCAAGGCCTGGCGCGAGCTGGCCGACCCGCAGGACCTGGCGCGCCTGCAGCCGCAACTGGAAGCCCTGCGGGAGGGGCAGATCCACGAGTTCGAAACCGAGGCGCGCTTTGTGCGCGCCGATGGCACGACGATCTGGCTGTCGCTGACGGTGGCCAGCATGGGCGCCGAGGGCGTGCCCGCGCCCGGCATCGTGACGGTGATCCAGGACATCAGCAGCCGGCGCGCCGCCGAGGAAAAGCTGCGCCAGGCCGCGAGCGTGTTCGAGAGCACCAGCGAGGCCATCATGCTGACCGATGCGCAGGCCCGCATCGTCGCGGTGAACCCTGCCTTCACCCAGATATCCGGCTATGACGAGGCCGAGGTGCTGGGCCGCAATCCGCGCCTGCTGCAGTCGGGCCGCCAGTCGCCCGGCTTCTACCGCGAGCTCTGGACCAGCCTGCTCCACACCGGGCGCTGGCATGGCGAGATCTGGAACCGGCGCAAGAGCGGCGAGATCTTCCCGGCCTGGGTCACGCTGAGCGTGGTGAGGAACGAGGGCGGCGAGCTCACCAACTATGTGAGCGTGCTGAACGACCTCAGCCTGATGCGCGAGGCGCAGCAGCGGCTGGACTATTTGAGCGGCCACGACGCCCTCACCAGCCTGCCCAACCGCACCGTGTTCCGCGAGGGGCTGCAGCAGGCGATCGAGCGTGCGCGCCGCGACGGCCGGGTGCTGGCGATGATCTTCGTCGACCTCGACCGCTTCAAGAACGTCAACGACACGCTCGGCCATCCGCTCGGCGACGAGCTGCTGCGCTCCGCCAGCCAGCGCCTGCGCGCGCTGCTGCCGCCCACCACGCTGCTGGCGCGCCTGGGCGGCGACGAGTTCGGCCTGGTGCTGGACGACGATGCCAGCGTGCATGGCTGCCTGGCCTGCGCGCAGCGCCTGCTGCTCGATTTCGAGCGTGCCTTCCATATCGGCGGCCATGCCCTGGTGGTGACGCTGAGTCTGGGCATCAGCCTGTTCCCCGAGGACGCCAGCGACGCCGACACCCTGGTGCGGCACGCCGAGCGTGCCATGTACGAGGCCAAGACCAAGGGGCGTAACGCCTACCAGTTCTTCGAGCCCGCGCTGGCGGCGGGCGTGCTCGAACGCCTGATGATGGAGTCCGCGCTGCGCGGTGCCGCCGGGCGCGGCGAACTGCGGCTGCACTTCCAGCCCCAGATCGATCTGCGCAGCGGCGCCCTGGCCGGCGTGGAGGCGCTGGTGCGCTGGCAGCATCCGCAGCTGGGCCTGGTGTCGCCGGCGCAGTTCATCCCGCTGGCCGAAGAGGTGGGCCTGATCAGCGAGATCGGCGACTGGGTGCTGCAGCAGGCCTGCGCGCAAATGGTGGCCTGGGAGGCCCAGGGTCTGCGCGTGCCGCGCATCGCCGTCAACCTCTCGGTGCAGCAGATCGAGGACCCGCAGCACATGGCGCGGGTGGCGCAGGCGCTGGCACACAGCGGCCTGGCCGGCGCGCGCCTGGAGCTGGAGGTCACCGAGTCGCTGATCATGCGCCAGCCCGAGCAGGCGCAGCGGCATCTGCAGGAGCTGCTGAGCCTGGGGGTCGAGTTCGCGATCGACGATTTCGGCACCGGCCATTCGAGCCTGGCCTATCTGCGCCGGCTGCCGCTGCACCGGCTCAAGATCGACCAGTCCTTTGTGCGCGACATCGGCGAGGACAGCGGCGGCGAGGCGATCGTGCACGCCGTCATCGCGCTGGCCCGCGCGCTGGGCCTGCACACGGTGGCCGAGGGCGTGGAGCAGCCGCACCAGGCCGAGTTCCTGCGCCACGCCGGCTGCGACACCGTGCAGGGCTACCATTTCGGCCGGCCGATGCCGGCGGCGCAGCTGCTCGAGCGCTGGCTGGGCGCGCCCGCTAGGGCGTCGTCGGACGCAGCTCCAGCTGCACCGCCGGGGCCTTGAGGCCCTTGGTGCTGCTGCCGCTGGCCGGCACCTCGCTCCAGTCCCACTCGCCCTTCACGCAGGTCTGCTTGACCTTGAACCAGAGCGTGCCGGGCGTGGCCGGCAGGCTGCCGCGCAGCGCGAACTCGTCGAACCAGTCGTCCTGCAGATAGGAGGCCTCGCTGCTGGCGGTCCAGCTCACCTCGGCCAGCTCCTCGGTGACGCTGCGCCCATGGCTCTCGTAAGGTGTGGCGAGCTTTTCGCGGCGCAGCGCCAGCGTCCAGCCCGGCTTGGGGATGGGTTTGGCGCCGCGCAAGCCGGGCGGCAGGATCACGCTCACGCGCGTGGTGGCCGAGCCCTCGCAGCCATGGCCGATGCGCAGCACCGCCTTGTAGGGGCTGCCGGCCGGGGCCTCGGGTTGCTCCAGCGTGACATGGGCCTGGGCGGCGGCGCTCAGCAGCAGGGCGCCGAACAGGATGGTTTTGATGATTTGCATGAGGTGCTCCGCTCAGAGGTCGAACTTCAGTTCCGCATGGAAGGTCCGCTGCGGATAGGGGTGGAAGTTCCAGTACTGGTAGTTGTTGAGGTTGTCGATGCCGCCGGCCAGGGTCCATTGCTTGCTCACCTGCCACTGCATGCGCACATCGGTGGTGAAGAACTTGGAGAAGCCCTGGTAGGCAAAGCCGTTGGGGTCGCTGTTGTTGAGCGTGCCGTACTGGCGGCCCGAGTAGCGCAGGCCGTAGGCGGCCGAGAGCGCCGGCGTCAGCGCGTAGCTCAGCAGCGCGGTGGCGCGCCACTTCGGCACGCGCGGCTGCTGCCGGCCGATGGTGTCGCCCGGCTGCGCGACGAAGCCCTCGTTGGCGAGGATCTTGGAGTCCGCGTAGGTCAGGCTGGCGGCCAGCTCCAGGCCTCGCGTGAACAGATCGCTGCCCTGGTAGGACAGCTCCATGCCCAGCGTGCGCATGCGGCCGATGTTCTGCGTGCTGCTGACCGACCTGCCCTCGATCACCGCGGCCTGCGCGTACAGCGCGTCGCGCGTGTCCTCATGGAACAGGGTGCTGCGCAACTGCTGATCGCCATGTGCCCAGCTCAGGCTCAGCTCGCTGGTCCAGCCCTTTTCGGGCTTTAGGTTCGGGTTGGTGATCGGGTCGTTGGGCACATAGGCACCCGCAGCGCTCAGTCCGCCCTGGTAGAGCTCGCCCGCGGTGGGGAAGCGCAGGGCCCGGCCGGTGGAGAGCTTGGCAGTCCAATCCGGGTTGAGTTCCAGGCCCAGCGCCGCCTTGGGCGAGAGATGGCGCTCTACCCGGCTGGCAAAACCGACCGTCTTGTTGCCGCTGGCGAGCGAGGAGGTCTTGCTGCCTTCGCTGGCCAGCCACTCCTCGGCACGCAGGCCCAGCACCGTCTTGATGCCGGGGCTGATCTGCCAGGCGTCCTGGGCGTAGGCGCTGCGCAGCTCGGTGCGGCCGCTGAAGGCGGTGAACAGCGCCGTGGGCGCGCCGCCGAGCCAGTCGGCCAGCTCGCTGACGCGCTGGCGCCAGCGGTAGCTGTCCTGCTGCAGGCCGAAGTCCAGCACATGCCCGGCGCCGGGGCGCAGCACGCCCTTGGCCGCCAGCGTGGACCAGCCGGTGCCGCCCTGGTCGGTGAGGCGGCCGCTGCCGCCCGCATCGGCGCCGGGGCGCGCCAGCAGCGGCGCGCGCGACTCGTCGCGGTCGTACTGGTAGGCGCTGGCGGCCAGCTCGAAGTCGAACGCGCCGCCGCTGTGGCTCTTGATCGAGAGGCCCTGCATCAGGTGCTGCAGCGCGTCGCGCGACTGGCCGAAATCGTTCGCGCCCATGCTGTAGCCCTTGCCATCGAGGCTGACGGGCGTGGCCTTGGCCGTGCCGCTGTTGGCGGGCGCGGCATAGAAGGGCATGCCGGCGGCATCGCGCAGATAGCTGAGGCTCTGGTTGCGCGTGTCATTGCCCCACCAGCCCAGGGTGTAGCTGGCGCGCAGGCTCGGGCTCAGCGCGTAGGCGAGCTTGAGCTTGGCGTGCTGCTGCACCGTGTGCATCTGGGTGCCGGCGCCCAGCAGCAGCCAGGGCGTGTTGCTCTTGTCGGCGTTCAGAATGCTGCCGCTCAGCGGCGGGGCGCCGACGGCCGGCGCGCTGCTGGAGAGCGGCTTGGTGATGAAGGTGAGCGGCTGGCCATCGCTGTCGAGGCGGTTCACATTGATCCACCAGGAGAAGGCGCCGGCGCGGTCGCCCAGCGAGGCGCTGGCATGCGTGCCGCCATAGTTGGCCTCGCTGCCGTAGAGCTTGAAGGGCTGGTGGAACAGGCCGAGCTTGGCATGCGCCTCGAAGGCCTTGGGGCTGCGGGTCTGGTAGTCCACCACGGCGCCCACCGAGTTGCCGGCATAGGCGGCCGAGAAGGGGCCGTAGAGCACGTCCACGCGTGCGATCTCCTCCGGCGTCACCAGCCCCCAGCGCGGCGTGAAGCTGGCGCCGTTGCCGAGCAGGTTGGAGAGCTGGATGCCGTCGGCAAACACCAGCGAGCGCGCGCTGTTGCCGGTGCCCGAGGCGCGGGTGGAGAGCACGGCGTGGTTGTAGTCGCCGATATAGCGCTTGCGCACCAGCAGGCTGGGCAGGTATTTGAGGGCGTCCTGGGCGTCGGTGGCATTGATGCTGCGCGCGATCTCCTCGGCCGTGATGCCCTCCATGGTGGTGGGGATGTGGGTTGGCAGCGAGCTGGGCGCCTGGCCGACGATCATCACGATGCCGAGCTTGGCGGCGGGGGAGGCGGAGGGCGTGGCGGTAATTTCCACGGCGTCATCGCCGCAGTCTTCGCAGGCCTGGGCGGTGGACAGGGCGGCCGTGATTGCCAGGCACAAGAGCCTGGGCATGGAGGGAAACTTCATGGCGATTCGAATGTGCGTCGACCTATCGGCCGAGCGGATGTGGGCCCTGGCAACTTGCCAGGGATTGCTGGTGAATCAGGCCAGCAGGGACGGAGGTGCGCGCGATTGCGCCGGGCGCCAGGTGAAGGGGGTTCTTGGCGCGCTGTAGAAGCGCGCCGGCATCTCGAAGTGCAGCGGCAGCAGTTGCAGCGCCGGCAGCGCGGCCGCGGGTGGCGGTGCCAGGTCTTGCGCCTGCAGGCCGCAGAACGGGCAATGCGCCAGCAGCCCATGGGTGGGGTCCTGCTCGCGCGCGCCGGCAGGGTCGCGCTTCGCTGCGCGCGGCGCCACCACGCTGCTGCGGCAGACCTGGCTCCAGGCCAGCGCATCGCCGCGCGCCCAGGCCAGCGCCTGCGAGGCGGCCGGGGCCAGCATCGCGAACAGCAGGCACAGATTGACCAGCCAGCGGCTCGTCAACCCGGGGCGGCGCAGCAGCATGGGCTTACTTTTTCAGTGCGCGGGCATGCCCAGCTGGCGCGCCTCGGCCTGCACCTCGACGCTCTCGCGCTGCTTGCTGGCCTTGTCCTCGAACACCAGGGTCAGCACCAGCTTGTCGCCGGCCTTGATGGGCTGCTTCAGGTCCATCAGCATGACGTGCAGGCCGCCCGGCTTGAGCTCCACCAGCTGGCCGGCCGGCAGCTCCAGCGCCGGCACGGCGCGCATCTTCATGGTGCTGCCGTCCATCACCATCTCGTGCACCTCGACCACGCCGGCGGCCTTGCTGTGCGCCTCGACCAGGCGGCTGTCGCGCTTGGCCTTGAGCTGGAGAAAGGCGCCGGTGGCCTTTTGCTGGGCCACGGTGGCGCGCACCCAGGCCTGGCTGACGTCAACCTGGGCGAACGCCTGGCCGGCGAGGGCCAGGCTGGCGATGGCGAGCGAAATTCTGAAGATGGATTTCATGAGCGGTGGCTCCTGGCAAGCGAGAGGGGACTGAGCACTCGGAGGCGGGCGCGCCCGAGCGGAGCTTGCGGGCATGGACGCCCGCGCGAACGGATCTCAGACGCCTTGCGGTGGCGCGCGCGCCGGCGCACTGGGCCAGGGGGCCGGCCGCATCGCCGTGCCCAGGCCCAAGGCGGGCAGGGCCTCGCGCAGATCCTGGCGCAGGGTCAGGGCCGGCGCGGGCGGCGGCGGCAGGCTCAGGTCCTGTACGTGCAGGCCGCACCAGGCGCAGCCGGCGAACAGGCCATGGGTGCCGGTCTGCGCATCCGGCTGGATGGCGGCGGCCGCGGGCTGGGCGCGCGGGCCCACCAGGCTGGCGCGGCACAGCTGCGTCCAGGGCGGCAGATCGCCGCGCTCGGCCGCCAGCGCCAGCGATACCGCGGGCACGCAGGCCGCCAGCCAGAAGGTCAGGACGACCAGCCAGCGTGACAGCAGCGATGCGGGGCGGTGGGAGCGGCGAGGGGGCACGGCGCGATTCTAGCGAGGCCCCGGCGCGCGGCCGCTTGACCAAGGTCATAGACGGCGGGGGCCGCGCGTCGGCTTTGGCTTCAATGCGTAGGCGCCGTCATCACGACCGGCTTGCTGCGCCAGGCCTCGAGGCTGTTGCTCAGGATGCGCTCGGCGGCGCCGGTGCGCAGCAGCAGCAGGCGCAGCTCGCGGTCGAAATCCAGCAGATGCACGGCGCAGGGGCTGGCCTTCACAAAGGGGGTGTAGTTGAAGGACTCCTGCAGATAGGGGCGCAGCGCCATGAAATCGGCGCCGTCGGGGCGCGTCGACAGCGTCGCCAGGCCGGTGTAGAGCCCGGTGACGAAGTAGTCGATGCGGCCCAGCTGCAGCTTGCGGAAATTGGCGGAGGCGTCCAGCGCCTGCTCGATCTTGAGTTCGTCCATCAGGCGCTGGCCCTCTGCGCCGGCCATGCGGTTGCCCGCCGCCATGCCGCCGGCCCGGCCGCGCAGATCCTCGGGCCCGTGGTAGCTGAAGCTGCGCGCCCGGTGCACGAACACCGCAATCGGATTCACGAACGCGGGCGTGGCCGGATAGCTGAGGAACTCGCGCCGCTCGGGGGTGTCCTTGAGCGTCACCACCATGTCGACCTCGCCGGCCTGGGCGGCGCGCATGACGCGGTTCAGCGGGCCCAGATAGCGCACCTCATAGGGCAGCTTGAGGCGCTGCAGCACCTCCACGGTGAGGTCGATGCTGGCGCCGCGCAGGGTCTGGCCGTCGTACCAATGCAGGGGCGGATAGGCCGGATCGGCCGTGATCAGCACGCGCTCGCATTCGCGCGCCGCCGCCGGCAGGCTCGCGCCCAGGCAGGCCAGCAGGCATGCCAGCAGATAGGCGGCCGCGCGCAGGGCATGCGCCAGCGCTGACCGCGGAGCCGGATGGATGGACATGGCTGGCTCAGCTTAGCGCCTTGCGGCGCGGTTGCGCGGCCGCGCCTTGCCCTTGCTCAAGCGTGCAACAAATCCAGCAGCGTGCGCGCCACCACCTGGGTGGCGCGGCGCAGGTCTTCCAGCACGAGGTGCTCGTCGGCCCGCTTGGCATTGCTTTCCAGCACGGTGCGCGGGCCGGCGCCGTAGATGGCGGCCGGGATGCCCTGCTCGCCATAGAGCCGCACATCGGTGTAGAGCGGCGTGCCCGAGCTCGGGATGGGCTCGCCGAACAGCGCCTCGCCATGCTTTTGCAGCGCCGCCACCAGGGCCGCGTTGCCGGGCAGGGGGGTGAGGGCGCGCGCCAGCAGCAGGCGCTTGATCTCGACCGTGATGCCGGGCAGGGTGGCGGCGGCCTGCGCGATCACCTCGCGCAGCGCCGCCTCCACGGCCTCCGGCTGCTCCTCGGGGATCATGCGCCGGTCGAATTTGAAGCTGACCTTGCCGGGCACCACATTGGTATTGGTGCCGCCCTCGATGCGGCCCACGTTCAGATAGGGGTGGGTGATGCCCGCCACCTGGCTGCTCACTTGCCGGTACAGCTGGTTCTGCGCGTACAGCGCATTCAGGATCGCCACCGCGCCCTGCAGCGCGTCCACGCCGGTGTGCGGGATGGCGGCATGGGCCATGCGGCCATGTACCGTGACCTCCATCTGCAGGCAGCCGTTGTGCGCCGTCACCACCTGGTAGCTGAAGCCGGCGGCGAGCAGCAGATCGGGCTTGGTGAGGCCTTGCTTCAGCAGCCAGCCGGGGCCCAGCTCGCCGCCGAATTCCTCGTCGTAGGTGAAGTGCAACTCGACGCCGCCCTTCAGCGGCACGCCCAACGATTCGAGCGCGCGCAGCGCGAAGGTGTAGGTGGCGAAGTCGCTCTTGCTGACGGCGGCGGCGCGGCCGTAGAGCCGGCCATGGTCCACCTCGCCGCCATAAGGGTCGTGGCTCCAGCCCTCGCCGGGGGGCACCACGTCGCCATGGGCGTTGAGCGCGATCACCGGGCCGCCCGCCTGGAACTTGCGGCGCACGATCAGGTTGGTGATCGAGGTCATGCCCTGGGCCCTGACCGCATCGGCGGGCACCACATGCTTCTCGGTGGCCAGGCCCATCGCCTCCAGCAGCTCGGCGGTGCGCTCGGCATGCGGTGCGTTGTTGCCCGGCGGGGTGTCGGTGGGCACCTGCACCAGGGCCTGGAGAAAGCGCGTCTCGGCGTCGAAATGGGCGTCGATCCAGGCATCCAGCGCTGCGTAGGAGGAGTTCATCGGAGTGCTTCCAGAAGGTTCATGAAGGCCCGCACGCACAGCTCGGTGTCGTCGTTGCTGATGGCTTCCAGGGGGTTGTGGCTGATGCCGGCGTTGGCGCCGCGCATGAAGAGCATGGCCTGCGGCATGGCCTCGTGCAGCTTCATCGCGTCGTGGCCGGCGCCCGAGGGCATGCGATGCAGGGGCAGGCCCAGCGCCTGCACGGCGGCCTCCCAGCGCTGCTGCCAGGCCGGGTCGCTGGGCGCGGCATCGGCGGCCAGCGTGGGCGTGACGCCGCACTGCAGGCCGCGGCGGGCGCAGATCTCGTCCAGCCTGGCCAGCACATCGCGGCCCAGCGCATCGCGCGCGGCGTTGGTGGTGGCGCGCAGATCCAGGCTGAACTGGCAGCGCCCCGGCACCACATTGATGGAGCCGCCGGGCACCGTGAGCATGCCCACCGTGCCCACCACATCGGGCGCAGCGGAAGCGGCGCGCTGCTCCACGTAGAGGATCAGCTCGGCCACCGCGGCGGCGGCATCGCGGCGGCTGTCCATCGGCGTGGTGCCGGCATGGCTGGCCATGCCGCTGACCTCGCACAGATAGCGCAGGCTGCCGTTGATGGAGCTGACGATGCCCAGCGGCAGGTCCAGCGCGTTCAGTACCGGCCCCTGCTCGATGTGCACCTCCACGAATGCGCGGTAGCGCGCCGGGTCGCGCCTGAGGGCCTGGATCGCGTCGAGGCTGCCGGGCAGGCCGGCGGCCCGCATGGCGTCCTGCATCGTGATGCCCTCGGCGTCCTGCTGCGCCAGCCAGGCCGGCTCGAAGCGGCCCACCAGCGCGCCCGAGCCCAGGAAGGTGGCGTTGTAGCGCTGGCCTTCCTCCTCGGCAAAGGCCACCAGCTCCAGGCCAAAGGGCAGGCGGCGGCCGGCGCGGTGCAGCTCGCGCACGCAGGCCATCGGCACCAGGATGCCCAGCCGGCCGTCGTACTTGCCGGCATTGCGCACGGTGTCGTAATGGCTGCCGGTGAGCAGGCGCGGCGCGCTCGCGTCAGTGCCGTGATAGACGGCCACCACATTGCCCACCGCGTCGATGTGAACCTCGTCGAAGCCGCAGTCCTGCCGCATCCAGCCCATCAGGCGCTGCGCCACGGTCTGGTGCGCCGGCGTGAGGTAGGTGACGGTGAGCTGGCCCTGCTCCTTGTAGCCGGGGTCGGAATGCACGGCCAGCTGCTCGGCCCAGTCCCACACCAGATTGCCCAGGCTGGGCGCGACGCCGAACTTGTCGTTGAGCCGGATCTCGGCGATGCGATGGATGTTGCGCAGGCATTCGGCCAGCTCGAAGTCCGGGTGGCCCTGCAGGCGGCGTGCAAAGGTCTCGATGATCTCGCCGCGCGTGAGACCCAGGCCGCGCGGGCCGCGCACCGCCAGGATGAAGGGCCAGCCGAAGCGCGCGTTGTAGTCGCGGTTGAGCTGCTGCAGGCGCTCGAACTCGGCGGCCGAGCAGTCCGTCAGGCCGGCCTTGCTCTGCTCGTTGCGGGACTCCTTGGTGAGCGTCTTGCTGACCATGGCCTTGCCCGCGAGTTCGGGGTGGGCGCGTATCAGGCCCAGCTGCTCCGCGCGCGTGGCGCTGCGCACCACCGTGGCGAGCGCATGTTTGAGCTGGGCCAGGCTGCTGAAGGGTCGCTGCGCCGCCGCGCGCGCGGCGATCCAGGGCGAATGCTCGTAGACGCCGTCCAGCAGGGCGACGAAGCCGGCTTGGTCCGCCGCGTTCAGTTGTTCGATGCTCATTCCCATACAAAGGCTTTCGCGGCGTCGAAGGGATGGGTGGCGCGCCAGTGGCGCGCGATGTCCACGCGCCGGCACACCCAGACGCGTTCGTGCTTCTCGACGTGGTCCAGAAAGCGCTGCAGCGCGCGCATCCGGCCGGGCCGGCCGAGCAGCCGGCAGTGCATGCCTATGCTCATCATCTTGGGGGCCTCGTCACCCTCGGCATAGAGCACATCGAAGCTGTCGCGCAGGTACTCGTAGAACTCGTCGCCATGGCTGAAGCCCTGGGGCAGGGCAAAGCGCATGTCGTTGCAGTCCAGCGTGTAAGGCACCACCAGATGCGGGGCCAGCGCGCCATCGCTCTTGCGCACGTTCAGCCAGAAGGGCAGGTCGTCGCCGTAGTAGTCGCTGTCGTACTCGAAGCCGCCGTAATCGGCCACCAGGCGGCGCGTGTTGGGGCTGTCGCGGCCGGTGTACCAACCCGAGGGACGCTCGCCGGTGAGGCGCTGCATGATGTCCATGCCCGTCTCCATATGCTGGCGCTCCTGGTCCTCGTGCATCGACTGGTAGTGGATCCAGCGCCAGCCATGGCAGGCGATCTCGTGGTTCAGCTCCACCAGGGCCCGGGTCAGCTCGGGGTGGCGCTGCAGCGCCATCGCCACGCCAAACACCGTGAGCGGCAGGGCGCGTTTCTCGAACTCGCGCAGCAGCCGCCACACGCCCACGCGCGCGCCGTATTCGTAGATGCTCTCCATGCTGAGGTGCCGCTCGGCGTAGGCCGCCGGGTTGAACAGCTCGGAGAGGAACTGCTCGCTGCCGGCATCGCCATGCAGCACCGAGTTCTCACCGCCCTCCTCGTAATTCAGCACGAACTGCAGCGCAATGCGTGCCTGGCCGGGCCATTGCGCATGCGGCGGGTGTTCGCCGTAGCCGATCAGGTCTCTGGGGTAGCGAGGGGTGTTCATGGCTTGAGTAGCGCTTTCAGGTCGTCCCGCAGGCGCGGCTTGAGCCGCAGATTGGATTCAACATGGCCCAGATGGGCCTGCATCAGCTTGAGCAGGGCGCGCTGATCGCCGGCCTCCAGCGCGTCGACGATGGCCTCGTGCTCGGCCTGCGACTCGGCCGCCGAATGGGCGCTCTGGTACATCAGCGCGATCAGCGAGCAGCGCGAGAGCAGCTCGTTGAGCAGCTGGGCCAGCACCTCGTTGCCCTGCAGGCGCGCCAGCAGCACGTGGAAGTCGGCCAGCAGGCGCGTGCGCCCGCTCACATCGGTGCGCGCCACCGCGGCACGCTCCTGCTTCAGGTGGGCGCGCAGCTGCTTGATCTGCGCCGGCGTGATGCTTTTGCAGAGGCTGGCGAGCATCTGCGTCTCCAGCATCTGGCGCACCTCGAAGACCTGGCGCGCCTCTTCCACGCTGGGTTCGGCCACATAGGCGCCGCGCGCCGGCGTGAGGGTGACGAGGCGGTCGCGGCTGAGCTGGTTGAGCGCCTGGCGCACCAGGGTGCGCGAGACCTGGAAGACATCGGCCAGCTTCTGCTCGGCCAGCTTGGTGCCGGGCATCAGGCGGCGCTCGACGATGGCCTCGGTGATGGAGGCGGCGATGCGGTCCGTGCTGCTGTCTGGCGTGGGGGTGGCGCTCATGATGTGTGCAGAAGTGTATACACTTTGTGCAAACCTGAATGGAATCCACCATGGGCAAACTCACCACCCACGTGCTCGACACCATGCATGGCAGCCCGGCCGCGGGCATGTCGGTCATGCTCTACCGGCTGGAAGCCGGCCAGGCCGGCCGGCTCATCAAGCAGCTCACGCTCAACCACGACGGCCGCGCCGATGCGCCGCTGCTGGAGGGCGAGGCCCTGCAGCCCGGCCGCTACCGCCTGGTGTTCGGCGTGGAGGCCTATTTCCGCGGCCGCGGCGTGGCCCTGCCGGAGCCGGCCTTTCTGGGCGAGGTGCCGCTGGACTTCGGCATTGCCGATGCGGCCTCGCATTACCACGTGCCGCTGCTGGCGAGCCCCTGGGCCTACTCGACCTACCGAGGCAGCTGATGGGATCACCCCCTACGCGCTGCGCGCGCCCCCTCAAGGGGGCGAGCCCGCAGGCCCGGCGAAGCCGGATCCTCGGGCTCCGCTGGGTCGCGGCCGGCGTTCGCGAAAGCTTCGTTGGCATGGAGGTACGGGGATGACCCCCTGGCAGAGGCTTGCGTCGACGCTGGCGCGCGAACCCGCCGTGCTGGTGACGGTCGCCCAAGTGCAGGGCAGCGGCCCGCGCGAGGTGGGGGCCTGGATGGCCGTCACCGCGGCGGGCTTCATCGGCACCATCGGTGGCGGGCATCTTGAGTACGAGGGCCTGGCGCAGGCGCGCGCCCTGCTGGTGCGCGGCGCCGTCGGGCCGGCGGAGGAACAGCGCTATGCCCTGGGCCCCAGCCTGGGCCAATGCTGCGGCGGCGTGGTGCGGCTGCGCTACGAGTGGCTGGGCCCGGCCGACATCGCGGGCCTGCGCGAGCGCCTGGGCGGCGAGCAGCACTGGCTGCCGGTGGCCCTGTTCGGCGGCGGCCATGTCGGGCGAGCGATCGTCGAGGTACTGGCGCGCCTGCCGATGCGGGTGCACTGGATCGACAGCCGCGACGAGGTCTTTCCGGCCGCGCTGCCCGAGAACTGCCGCGCCGAGCATTCCGACCCGGTGCAGGCCGCCGTGCAAGACCTGACCCCCGGCTCGCAGGTGCTGATCATGAGCTTCAGCCATGCGGAAGACCTGGACGTGGTGGCGGCCTGCCTCGCGCGCCAGCGCGAGCGCGGCGATCTGCCCTTCGTGGGCCTGATCGGCAGCCAGAGCAAGTGGGCCAGCTTCCGCCAGCGCCTGATCGCGCGCGGCTTCAGCGCGGACGAGCTGGCGCACATCACCTCGCCGATCGGCGTGCCGGGCATCGCCGGCAAGCAGCCCGAGGTGATTGCGGTGGCGGTGGCGGCGCAGCTGCTGATGATGCTGGGGTAGGGGCAATCGCCGAGGATTCGGCGTGCTGCCCGACCGGAGGCCCCTGCAGCCGAGCGGGTCGGGCGGCGAGGATTTGCTCGCCGTCAGCGAGTGGTAGCCGCGCTGCCGCTCACCGGGCTCGCGAACTGCTGCCTGGCATCGGCCAGCATGCGATCGACACACCAGCGCGCATACCGGGGCCCGAGGCTTCGGCCCAGCAGACCCCACAGGCCGGCCACGGGCTTCGAAAATTCAATCCATACCGCCAGTTGCGTCCCGGCCTCGACGTTCAGGATCTCGAAACCCATTCGATAAGCCGTCAGCACAAGCAGCCTGGCCATGCCTTCGGTCTGCCAGACCTTGCGATGCGGTGCCAGGCGCTCGGTGACCCGTTCCTCGACCGAGAGCGTCAGGCCGAGCATGCGGCCGTGCAGGCGGATCAGACTGCCGGGCGCCCGGCCACCGGCCGCATCGAGATCGATCGACATCCGGCCGCCCGCCATCATCCACGAGCGCTTCGACATATGGCTCACCAGGCGCCTGGGATCGTCGAGATAGGCGAACACCTGCTCGGCGGCCGCGGGCAGCCGCGCCTCGGCGCGGTAATGATCGCTGTAGCTCATCGCGTCAGCCGCGCCGCAGCCGCAGCGCGTTGCTGATGACGGAAGCGGAACTCAGGCTCATGGCCAGCGCCGCGATCATCGGCGAGAGCAGCCAGCCGGTGAACGGATACAGCAGGCCGGCCGCCACCGGGATGCCCAGCGCGTTGTAGAGGAAGGCGAACATCAGGTTCTGCTTCATATTGCCGACCGTCGCCTCGGACAGCGCGCGCGCCGTCGAGATGCCCCGCAGGTCGCCCTTGACCAGCGTGAGCTGGGCGCTGTTCATCGCCACATCGGTGCCCGTGCCCATGGCGATGCCGACATCGGCCTTGGCCAGCGCCGGTGCGTCGTTGATGCCGTCGCCGGCCATGGCCACGATGCGCCCTTCGGCCTGCAGCCGCGACACCAAGTCCAGCTTGTCTGCCGGCTTGACCTCGCCATGCACCTCGTCCAGTCCCAAGCGGGCGCCGACGGCCTTGGCCGTGGTGAGGCCGTCGCCGGTGGCCATGATGATGCGGATGCCGGCGGCACGCAGCGAAGCCAGGGCCTCGGGCGTGCTGGCCTTGACCGGGTCGGACACGGCCAGCAACCCGAGCAGCTGGCCATCGGCGGCCAGGTACATCACGCTGGCGCCCTCGGTGCGCAGGGCTTCGGCCCGGGGCAGCAGCGCGTCCACCGCCACATCCAGCTGCCGCATCAGCGCCGTGTTGCCCAGTGCAAGCCTGCGCCCGGCCACCACACCGCGCACGCCGATACCGGTGCTGGACTCGAAGCCTTCGGGCTTGGCGAGCTGCAGGCCGCGCTCGCGTGCTGCCTTGACGATGGCTTCGGCCAGGGGGTGCTCGCTGCCCTGGTCCAGGCTGGCGGCCAGGCGCAGCAGCTCATCCGGCTCGACGCCGGGGGCCGGAACCACGCGCTCGAACACGGGCCGCCCTTCGGTCAGGGTGCCGGTCTTGTCGACGATCAGCGCATCCACCTTGCGCAGGTTCTCGATCGCGGCCGCATCGCGGAACAGCACGCCGCTGGTCGCCCCGCGGCCCGTGGCCACCATGATGGACATCGGCGTCGCCAGGCCCAGCGCGCAGGGGCAGGCAATGATGAGCACGGCCACCGCATTCACCAGGCCGTAGACCCAGCTCGGCGCGGGGCCGAACAAGCCCCAGGCGAGCAGCGTCAGCACGGCAATGGCGACGACGGCGATGACGAAGTAGCCCGCCACCCGATCGGCCATGCGCTGCATCGGCGCGCGGGAGCGTTGGGCCTGCGCGACCATCTGGACGATCTGCGCCAGCATGGTGGCCGAGCCGACGCGCTCGGAGCGCATCACCAGCGCACCATTGGTATTCAGCGTCGCGCCGATCAGCTTGTCGCCGGGGCTCTTGACGACCGGCACCGGCTCGCCGGTCAGCATCGCCTCGTCGACCGCGCTGCGGCCCTCGACGACGACGCCGTCCACCGGCACCTTCTCGCCGGGGCGCACGCGCAGCAGGTCGCCCACATGCACATGAGCCAGCGGCACATCGCTTTCCTGGCCCTGCGCGTCGATGCGTCGCGCCGTCTTGGGCGCCAGGCCCAGCAGCGACTTGATCGCCGCCGAGGTCTGCGAGCGTGCCTTCAGCTCCAGCATCTGGCCGAGCAGGGTCAGCGAGATGATGACGGCCGCGGCCTCGAAATAGACCGCCACGCGGCCAATGGCGCGGAACGAGGCCGGGAAGGCCTGCGGCGCCACCGTGGCGACGGCGCTGTAGACGAAGGCAGCGCCGGTGCCCAGGCCGATCAGCGTCCACATATTCGGGCTGCGGTGCAGCACCGACTGCGCGCCGCGCTGGAAGAACGGCAGGCCGGCCCACAGCACCACGGGCAGGGTCAGGGCCAGTTCGATCCAGCTCTGCGTGCCCATCTCGAACCATTGCAGCCGGTGGCCGGCCATGGCCAGCGCGGTAACGAGCACGGTGAGCGGCAAGGTCCACCAGAAGCGCCGCTGGAAGTCTCGCAACTCGGGGTTCTCATCCGCCTCCAGCTCGGGCAGCAGGGGCTCCAGCGTCATGCCGCATTTGGGGCAGTTGCCCGGCCGATCCTGACGGATCTCTGGATGCATCGGGCAGGTGTAGAGCGTCGGCGTGTCCATCATCTGGCCTTCTGTTCGGGACGGTCGGCGTTCGCCCGCCAGCGCGGCAGGAAGCGCGGCGTGCGCTCGGCGTAATGCTGGTACTCGGCACCGCACTGACGGGCCATCTCGCGCTCCTCGTTGACGGCGAGGCGGCCATACATCAGCAGCAGGACGGGGAACATCAGCAGGGTCAGGAGCGTCGGCCACTGCACGAGGAAGCCCAGCAGGATCAGCACGAAGGCGACGTACTGCGGATGGCGGATGCGCGCATAGGGCCCGGCGGTGGCCAGGCCGCGGCGGCGTTGCGCGTGGTACAGCACATGCCAGGCACTCGACAGCAGCCAGAAGCCAGCGCCCAGCAGGAGGTAGCTGGCGATGTGCAGGGCACCGAAATGCGGGTCGCCCTGCTCGCCCAGCAGCGTCGACCACAAGTGGCCGGCATTGTGAGTCAGCAGGTCGAGCTCGGGATAGCGCGTCTGCAACCAGCCGGACAGCAGATAGATGGTCAGCGGGAAGCCGTACATCTCGACGAACAGGGCCACGATGAAGGCGGCAAAGGCACCGAAGCTGCGCCAGTCCCGCGCCGTCTGCGGCTTGAAGAAGCTGAACGCGAACATCAGGAACACGGCCGAGTTCAGGATCACCAGGGACCAGAGACCATAGGCCGGGGCGTCGTGTGTCATGGCCGATCTCCTTCGCCGTGCTCATCGCGGTGGGACGGGTGCCCGCCGCCATGATGGTGCCCACGATGCATGAACACATGCATCAGCGGGCAGGCCAGCAGAAATGCATAGGGCAGGAAGCCCAGCAGATGGGCGCGGTGCTCCTCCCAGAGGAACCAGCCTGCCACGGCTGCCATGACGATCCAGCCGATGCCGAAACGCGAGCGCCAGAATGGCGGGTGTTGCGGGTCGTGATGATCCATGATGATCTCCCGATGCAGCTGAGCGGCTTACTTGCCGCCCTGGGCAGGCGCGGCCGGCATCCGGTCCAGCATCATTTCCATCATCGTCTGCATCATGTCCATGCGCTGCTCCAGCGCCTGCATGCGGGCCTTGGAGTCGGCCGGCATGCCCTTCATGCGGCCAGCGCCGCCCGCGGCCTTTTCGGACATCTGCTTCATCATGCCCATGCCGGCCTGCATGGCCTTCATGTGCTCGCCCATCAGAGCCTGACGCTCCTCGGGGGTCTTCGCGGCCATCATCTTCTGGTGCATGTCCTGCATGGCCTTCATGCTGGCCGCGGCTGCGCCGGCCTTGACGGGTGCATTCAGGGGTGCCTTGACGATGGCGGCCGAGGCCGCGCCGTCCGGGTGGTGGGCCTGGTGATCTTCTTCATCCTTGGTCTGGGCGGTGGCGATGCCGGCTGCGATGAGCAGCGCGGCAGCAGTGACGACGAGCTTGTTCATGGTGCGCTCCGATGGGTTGCGGCGAAGAGAAGGAAAGAGCCTGCAAATTCCAGGTCGAATGCACGCGCGCTGTTTCGCCATCCAGCACGCGCCTGCACGGGCGTGCGATACCGGCAGCTCCGGGCGCGGCCCGGCGTGCCCGATGGACGGTTGCTAAATGGTCAGTCTCAGGAAGCGGATCGGGATCGGTGGCCCCGTTCCGCGCACCGGCGCCGCACGGGCAGGCGCAGCCGGCGCCAGGGCCTGTTCCGACGTCCAGACCAAGGTGGTCGACTCGAACAGCAGCGGGAGCATGCTGGCCGGGCTGCCCAGCCCCTTGGAGAGTGGATTCAGCGTCGACCATTCGTCGTCACAGAAACGCTGACAGGCATCCTCGTGCTCGCTTGAGCGCGGGGCGGTGAAACCCGCCGCACCGCGGTCATCATGCTCGTGCAACTCGGCCGCGTCGTCATGGCGATAGGTCGCCGTGATCGGGCTGCTGTCGAGGGAACTCCCCTTGCCGAGGGCGCAAGCATTCGCCATGCCGCTGACCAGCGCGAACATCCAGACGAACAGCATGGCTGCGGCAAGGCCTTGCCTGGTGGTCCGTCTCAGCATCGTGGTCATGATGGGCTCGCGCTGCCCGGCCCCGGTGGGGCGAGCAAGTCCATCTTGCGACTCAAGGGCAAGGCAATCCTTGATCCCCGTCAAACTGATGATGCGCTGCGACGCTCGCTGGCAGCACGGCCCGCCTGCCGATTTTTCTAGAATCTGCCCGCCAGGTGTGTGGACGCCTGATGAGGCCGGCGTCAAGGGCGCGGCCACCGCTTGCTCATGGCTGATGCGAACGCTTGCCGCCCCCTTGCCGCTGCCGTCAATCCCTGCATGAGTTGCGGCGCCTGCTGCGCCAGCTTCCGTGTCTCGTTCTACTGGGCCGAGGCGTCGGGCCTGCCGGATGCGCTCACCGAGCGCGTGAGCCCGCTCTACAGCTGCATGGCGGGCACCCACAGCAAGGCGCCGCGCTGCGCCGCCCTGCAGGGCGAGGTCGGCGGCGCGGTGGCCTGCAGCGTCTACGCGCAGCGCCCCTCGCCCTGCCGCGAGGTGGTGGCCGGCGATGCCAAATGCCTGGCGGCGCGCCAGCGCCATGGGCTGCCCTAGCGGCGGGGCCTTGCGCTTATGCTGGTGACCGATCGATCGCAGCGGGAGTCTCAGATGCAGCCATTGCCCATCGTATGGAAGCGCCTCGTCACCGAGGGCGAAACCTGCCCGCGCTGCGGCTCCACGCAGCAGAACCTGGCCGCGGCGATGACCAAGCTGCAGGCCGCACTCGGCCCGCTGGGGATCGCGCCGGCGCTTGAAACCCAGACCCTGGACGAGGCGGCGTTTCGCGCCCACCCGGCCGAGTCGAACCGGATCTGGATCGGCGGCAAGCCCATGGAGGAATGGCTGGGTGCCCGCGCCGGCAGCAGCCCCTGCTGCGAGGTCTGCGGCGACCTGCCCTGCCGCACCATGGAGGTCGATGGCGTCAGCTTCGAGGCCATTCCCGAAGCGCTCGTCGTCAAGGCCGGCCTCATCGCGGCGTCGACGCTGCTGGGGCAGGGCGCAGGCGCCACGGAGTCGGGGTGTTGCGCGGCGGGAGGGAGTTGCTGCTGAGGGCGCGACTGGACTGCCAGTGTCGAGGGCACGGGGTCGGCCAGGAGCCGACCTCCGCATCCGACTGCTACCGGCTCACCGGTCTCGGCCGTGAGCTCAGCGGCTGGACGCGTCTGAGGCACGTTGCACGGACAACAAGCTCTTGCCAGCCATCGCGCGGCGCCTCGTGGATCATCCGTCGATTACACGGTACGGCCGACCCGGTAGCTGGGGCGTCGAGGATCGCCCAAACCGAACCATCGCCATCGCCGGCATGGCCCGTCCTTACGAGCGCTTCGCAGACGCACCGCGATGGCGGGCGAAGTGGATGAGCGGCAACAGCCCGACCGTCAGCAACAACACGCTTGAGGGTTCGGGCACGGGCGGGGTGTACATGGTGCGCACCGAATGGGAGAGAGTCTCGCCGAGGATGGTCTTGTCGCCGAGTTGGACCTCGCCGGAGACCGTGTAGTCGATGTCGCCGAGCCTGAAGTGGCCCACGATGCGGGTGCCCAGCGCCACGCCCGGCCCCTCCGGGCCGGAGATGCTGTCGAAATCGACGTCGAAGACAATGGCTTCGGTGGGATCCAGGTCCAGGCTCAGGGTGACGCTCTGCATGCCGTCGGTGGCGTTGCTGTCGGGTACCGTGTAGCCGGCCCCGGCGCTCGCGGCCACCACGCTCCAACGCGCGTAGTCGAGGCCGGGGGCACCTGCGGCCGAGTCGATGAAGCTGCCGTTGGGCAGGGTGACGTCCAGCCTCACCAGACGCGCCGCCGGCGACAGGTTCTGGACCGCGAGCATATGGTTGTTGGCGATGGCGAAGTCCAGGCCGATGTTCTCGAGTTGATACTCCACGATGTAGCCGCGGTGGACGAAGTCGTTGGCCGGCGAATCGATCCATTGATGCTCATAGAGCACCAGATAGTCCTCCGAGGCCGAGTACGCGTTGGGCTCGCCCGGCCGCCAATGGGTGTAGGCACCGTTGTACGGGGCGCCGTCCTTCCAGAAGATGGTCCCCGCCTCTGGCCCCGTCTCCCACATCCACGTGCCCTCCTGGCGGGCATCGCTGCCGCCGACCATCACGTTGTACGACCAGTGAGACGGGATGATCGACTCGATCGCCGCTTGCTCACCCGGCGAGGTGATGGTGGCCAGCCTGCCCGAATAGCCAAGGTACGACATCGCGGCCGCCGCCGCCTTCGCCTCGTTCCACTTCGCGTAGCTCTCGACGTACTCGTAGACACTACCGCCCCAGACCACAATGGGTCCGGCGAGGATGGGCGCTGGAAGCACCATGCAACCGGCCATGACTCCCGCGCCTGCCAACGCCCGAATGCCATTCTTCATGATGCAGTGCCTCCGATGCAGGTGAGTCCCCCGTACGGTCAGTCCGCAGCCAATGACCGGGTGGATATAAGTTCAGCGTAGCGACGCCCGCATCGATGGGGTTGATCGAATCGAACTCCGATGCAGATAGCAGCGCTGCGGCGCGTCGTTCTTGCGCAAACTCAATGCACCGAGAGGCTTGTAAGCGTCACGGGTAAGCACAGTACCCACTGGTCGCATTCGAGGAAGCCGTCGAACGGCAACCAGCCTTGCACAGTCATTGGCACCACCCGGGAGCCGCCTGACGTAGCGCGCAACGGTTCCCATTGAAGTCGCAGCCGCTGACGTTCATCAAGGCATGCGGGCAGGGCGAGAATCACGGTCTGGACTGCCCCTGGTCGGTTTGACAGCCTGTCCCGATCTACAACTGCTGCCCTCAGACCGCGCATGACCGACGCTTATCAATACACGACCTTGCCGCAGTGGCCCCACGCTTATCCGGCCAGCGGCGCCAGCGCCACCTTGAAGCTCATCAACGAGGATTTCATGGTGACCGAACTGCCGTTGCAGCTGCCCTCCGGTGCGGGCGAACATATCTGGCTGGAGATTGAAAAGAACGGTGCCAATACCGCCTTCGTCGCCCAGCAGCTGGCCGAGGCCGCCGGCGTGCAGGAATGGGACGTAGGCTATGCCGGCCTCAAGGACCGCTACGCCATCACACGTCAGTGGTTCAGCATCTATTTGCCGATTGGGAAAGGGAAAGGCGAGACGCCCGACCTGGCCCAGCTTCAGCATCCGGAATTCAAGGTACTGAGCCAGAGCCGCCACGTGAAGAAGCTGCGCCCCGGTGATCTGCAGGGCAACCGGTTTCGCATCGTGCTGCGAGAGGTGAGCGGCGGCCCCGATGACATTGCCGCCATCGAGGCCAATCTGAAGGCCATTGCGTCACAGGGCGTGCCCAACTACTTCGGCGCTCAGCGTTTCGGCTTTGAGGGCGGCAACGTCGAGCAGGGGCGGGCCATGCTGGCGCGCGAAATCCGCGTGCGCAACCCGAAGAAGAAGGGCATCTACCTGTCGGCGGTGCGCTCCTTCGTCTTCAATGAGGTGCTGGCGCTGCGCATTCAGCAGGGACTCTGGGGCAAGACCCTGCCCGGTGACGTGATGGACGAGGCGGGCCGGCCCACCGGGCCGCTCTGGGGCCGCGGCCGCGTGATCACCACCGATCAAGCGCAGGCTCTGGAGAACGGCGTGGCTGAACGTCACGCCAGCTTGTGCGACGGCATGGAGCACGCCGGCCTGGATCAGGAGCGCCGCGCGCTGGTGGCGAGTCCGGTGGACATGTCATGGGAATGGCCGCAAGCCGATCAACTGGTGCTCACGTTCTCCTTGCCCGCCGGGACTTACGCCACGTCCGTACTGAACGAAATCCTCCGCACCACGGAGCCTGAGCGGCACAACGAGCCTGCGGCTGTCGAATGACGCAATCCACCAGATGGACGTCGGCGTCGGACGCCCGCTAGAAATAACGCTCCGGATATTCGGCCGTGGGCTCGCCCAACGGGGCATGCACATGGCAATTTCGTCTACTTGCCACGGCCAAAGGTCTCGCCGAAGAAGTTGCCTGGCTTCCATTGCGGACGTGTCGGCGTGTTCGCCAATTCGACGAGCATGGCCGCGGTCAGGTCGGCGAATCTGGCAGCTGCGTCGTAGTTGATGGGCAGGGTGCCGTCGTCGCTGACGCGGTGATAGTGTTTGGACTCGATCTCGTCGCGGGCGCGCTGGCCGGCGCCTGGTTCGCTGCGCGAGTGCAGGCCGGTGTTGAGGAAGGCGGCCGGGATGCCTGCCTTGACGAAGGAGTACTGGTCCGAGCGCGTGAATCGGCGCCGCTCCGGCTTGGGGTCCGGCGAGACCGGTACACCATGTGATTGCGCGACCCTGAGCAGCAACTCGCCCATGCTCGAGTGCTCCGCGCCAAAGGCGCAGACGTCGAGGAAGTCATAGGTCAGTATCGGCATGTCGACATTGAGATTGGCCACCAGCGTCAGCCCTGCCGCCTGCGCCTGGTTCACGAAGTACTCGGAACCCAGCAGGCCGGCCTCCTCTGCGGTGCTCGCGACAAACAGGATTGAGCGTCGTGGCCGGGCCGGCAGGGCGGCGATCAGGCGGGCGGCCTCGCTGATGACGGCCACACCCGTGGCGTTGTCCAGCGCGCCGTTGTAAACCTTGTCACCCGTCGCGCCGGGCGCCATGCCCAGATGGTCCAGGTGCGCCGTCACGACCACATGCTCGTGCTTGAGCAGCGCGTCGCTGCCTTCGATGCGGCCCAGCACATTGGTGCTGGCCATGTCTTGCAGCTGGCTCTTGCGCGCGATGCGGAGCTTGGTGCCAAACGCCAGGCGTGGCGGGGGCAGGCCCTGGTCGGCGCGCGCGATCAGCTCCGCCAGCCGCATGCCCGCGCGGTTCAGCAGCTTTTCGGCGCCGGTGACAGACAGCGTCGCCAGGTGCGGGACGGCGGTGGCGCCACCTTGCGGCTTGCCGCTGGCGTCCAACCAGGCGTAGGAACGGAAGTCCTGCAGCGTCCGCAGCAGTTGCGCGAAACCAAACTGCGCTTCGTTGGCCGGGGTCTGCAGCGTGATGAGACCGATGGCGCCGTGTGCGGCGGCGAGCTCCTGCTTCAGTCGCGGGCTCGCGAAGTGGGCCGCCTGGTCGCCCGACATCAGGCGTGGGCTGCCTGCCAGGACCAGCACAAACTTGCCCTTGGCATCCAGCCCGGCATAGTCGTCCAGGCCCAGATGGGGCGCCACGATGCCATGCCCGGCATAGACGATTTCGGCGCTGGCGTCGGTGCTGCCTGCATCACGGCTGGGGAGCGGCACAAAGTCTGCACCGTAGCTGTAGCGCTGCGGCTCGCCAGGCCCGGCCAGTTCGAATTCGGCCGCATCCGGCAGCAGCCGCGTGGCGCGCAATCGCAGGCGTTGCAGAAAGCCGCCCGCGTCGCCAGCCGGCAGCAGCCCGCTGCGGGCAAACTGGCTCGCCACATAACGCGCCGCAATGTCGTGGCCACGCGTGCCCGCCTCACGGCCTTCCAACAGGTCGTCTGCCAGGAACTCGACATGCGACCGGATCGTGAGCGCGTCCGCGCCGGTGGGGGCAGCCACGGCGCTGGCCGCCAGGGTGACGGCCATCAAGCAGCCAGACAGCCATGCAAGCAGGCATGCCGGTGAGCGTGAGCTGGGGTGAGTGCGCATCGCGGCAGCCTCAGCGCTGGGCCCTGGCGAGTCTTGCCTTGACGGCCGCCACCAGCGCTGCAATCGCCGATGGCGGGAAGGGCGAGACGCTGCTCACATTGATCTCGCAGAGCACGTAACGCTCCGGCTGCTCGGCCGTGAGCTCGCCCAGCATGAAGTCGCAGTCCCACAGCATCGGCAGCTGCTCGCGCGCCAGGCCGACGCAGGCGCGCAGCTGCTCGACCCATCCGGTCTCCAGCAGGCGCCGCAGCGGCTGGAACTGCGGCAGATCGGCCGGGTGGTAGATGCGCGGGCCGGGCGTGGGCGCGGGCTCACCGGGCTTGCCCGCCTGGCTCGGGTACAGCGCATTGACCGCCTGGTGGCCAAAGCCCGCGACGCGGTCTTCGACCAGGTAGGCGCGCACCATGCCCTCCACCAGGCGCGGCTGCCAGGCCTGGTCGATCATGTGGCCGCCGTTCGCCGGCTCGAAGTAGCCGGCCAGCCGCTGCAGCAGCGTGGCGAGGTCGAGCTGCTCTTCCTCGCTGCCGCGCAGCGCGTGTCTGACCTTCAGCAGCGACGAGCCCGCCGGCTGCTCGACGCGCCAGATGCCCATGCCGCTGTGCCCGCGGACCTGCTTCAGCACGCGCGCGCCGCGCTGCAGGCGCGCCGGCAGCTCGGCGGCCAGCTGGGCGAGGCTGTCCACGCGCAACGCATCGCTGCCGAAGGGCAGCTCGCGCACGTCCAGCAGCACGTCCTTGGTGCCCAGTTTCAGGATGGTGTCCGGGTGCGTGCTGACGAAGACGCCGGCCGCGGCGGCCTCCCTCAGCAGGGCGTCGAGGCGCTCCCGCCGGCGCCCCGACTCGATCGGATTGCACCAGACCAGCACGCCGTCGACGCCGCGCAGCTGCGCGGCGACCTCGGCTGCGAACTCGTCGCTGTAGACCGCCGGCTGCGCCGCGACACCGGCCATGGCGAAGGCCTCGAAGAGCGCGGCGAAGCGGCTCTCCTTGGGGTCGCTGCGATCCCGTGCGGCGCGGTCCCCGGGGTAGAGCAAGGCGATGGACGGCATGGCGGACTCCTGGTTTCAGGCATGACTCAGCGGGTACGGCAACAGCCCGGCCACGGCGGCGACCAAGACGATCAGCGGCTCGGGCAGCTGCGCCAGGGCCAGGCCCTCCTTGTAGTCGGCCTCGACTATCCATTGCCGGCGCTCGACGAGGTCGCGGTACATGAAGCCGACCAGGGCCACCGGGCCGCCGAAGCCCCAGCTGCCCAGGCCCAGCATGTAGGCGAGCAACTGCCACAGCGTGTAGCGCGGTGAGGAGGGCTCAGCGCCGCCCGGCTGTGCGTCGCTCATGCCGCGGGCTCCTTGGCCTGCAGGGGCTTGCCGGCCGTGGCCCAGGCGTCGATGCCGCCGGGCAGGTAGCTGGCCTTGAGGCCCAGCGCGCGCAGCTTCAGCGCGGTGGCGCGGCCAACCTCGTGGCCATAGATGCAATAGACCAGCACCTCGGCGTCGCGCGGCAGCTCGTCGGCCCAGTCGGCCACGCTGGCCGGATCGCGCCAGCGCGCGCCGGGCAGCATGGTCTGCGCCTGTTCGAACATGGCGTCGCGCCGCACGTCGATGACGACGAGCCGGCCCAGCTCCAGCCGCGCCAGGTCGGCGGCGCAGGCCGCGCTGCCGGCGTGGACGGCCTGCTGGTAACGCTGGTAGACCTTGCCCCAGTCGATCTGCGCCATGAAGGCGTCGACGTAGGCGCCCGCCGCCGCGCCGTGGTCCAGGTGGTAGGCATGTTCGTACATGTCCAGCGCCAGCACGGGCGTGGCGCCGGCCAGCGCATGGCCGTGGTCGGACGCCCATTGGTTTACCAGCGTGCCCTCGCGCGGCTGAAAGCTCAGCAGCACCCAGCCCGAGCCGCCGCCCAGCGCCTTGCCCATGGCCACGAACTCCTCGCGCCAGCGTTCGACGCTGCCGAAGCTGCCGGCCAGGGCCAGCGCCATCGCGGGCGCCATCGGCTGACCCGCCGCACCCAGGCTGTCGAAGTAGAGCTCGTGCAGCAGCATCGAGTTGCTGGCGATCAGCTCCTCGCGCTTCAGGCCATTGAGCTGGAAGCCGGCCATGGCGCCGGGCCGCGCCTGCCGCAGCTCGGCGCGGATGGCATTGAGCCGCTTGACGGCGCCGCCGTAGTTGTTCTGGTGGTGGCTGCGCAGCAAATGCTCCGACAGGCCCTGCAACTGGCTGGGGTCGAAGGGGAGGTCCTTGGGCAGGGCGTTCATGTCTTGTCCTCCGTTTGCTTGAAGGCGGTCAGCAGCCCCTCGAAGACGCCCGCGGCCACCAGCAGCAGCTGGTCGTCGTCGGTGATCGCCTCCCGCATGCCGGCGAGCACGCGCTCGACGCCGGCCGCCTCGGGGGGCTGCACCCCGCCGGCGTCCAGGCTGTGCACCAGCAGGCCCAGGCGCAGCAGGGCCGGCGTCTCCAGGCCAAAGCTGGCCAGCAGCGTCTCGAAGGTCACCCGCAGGCCCACGTGGGTGAAGGTGGCGCCATCGAAGTCGAAGCCCAGCGCCTTCCTGGGGCAGTCCGCCGGCGCCTTGAGCCAGAGAAACCGGGCGTCGGGGTCGATGAAGCGCCGGATCAGCCAGGCGCTGGCAAGGCGATCCACCCAGGGGCGCGCGCGCGTGGCCCAGGTGCGGCCGCGATAGTCCTCAATGTTCAGCAGTGCAATGCCCTGCTGCGTGCTGTGGGGCTCGTCGGGGGAGAGCACGCGCATGGCGTCGTGCTCCAGCGCCTGCAGGGCGGCGTTGGCCTGCCGCTGTGCCTCGCCCGGAAAGAAGTCGATGGCCACCCATTGCTCCAGGCTCTTGCGCAGCTTGCGGCATTGCTTGAGCACATCGAGCGCGCTGCCGTCGTCGTCCTGCCTCAGCCCGGCCCGGCAGGCGGCGATCTGCTCGAACAGTGCGCCGAACTCGGCGCTGCGGTCGAACAAGGCCTTGAACTCGGGCTCCTCGCTCTGCGTGGGCAGCAGGTGCGCGGTGCCGGCGTTGTTGCGCAGATCCTCGGCAATCGCGGCCAGCGTGGCCGCGTGTTCGCCCTGCTCGGGCAGCAGATAGACCCCGTCGCGCAGCACCGCCGCTCCGCAGGCCTTGAGCGCGCGCCAGCAGCGCATGCGCGCGGTGGCGTTCTCGGTGGGGAGCGAAAGAATCAGTAGCAGCCATTTCATGAAGTAGATATTACTACGTCATGTAGCAATATCAACCAAATTGACGGCGCTGCCGCCCAAGGGCCGGACGCAGCCCGCATCGCCCGCCTGCCTGCTTGCGGCAAAACTGTATACACTTTGCCCGTCGCAGCGGCGCCCGCGTCCAGCACCGGGAAGGCGCGACCCCAACCGCAGCCCACAGCGCCCGCCTGTGGTGGGCCGCATGGAAAGGATGCGCTTGGAAGCCTATCTGTTCGACTGGGCCAATCTGCTGCTGCGCTGGCTGCACCTCGTCACCGTGATCGCCTGGATCGGCGCGTCGTTCTACTTCGTCTGGCTGGACAACCACCTCACCAAGCCCGAGGCGCCCGACCTGAAGGCGCGCGGCGTGGACGGCGAGCTGTGGGCCGTCCACGGCGGCGGGTTCTACAACCCGCAGAAGTACATGGTGGCGCCGGCCAATCTGCCGCAGCACCTGCACTGGTTCTACTGGGAAAGCTACTGGACCTGGATGAGCGGCTTTGCGCTCTTCGTGGTGCTCTATCTCTTCAATGCGGAGAGCTTTCTGATCGACCGCCGCGTGCACGACTGGGGCGCGCCGGCCGCGGTGGCCGGGGCGCTGGGCTTCCTCGCCGCGGGCTGGATCTTCTACGACCAGATCTGCCGCCGCTTCGGCCACACCAAGAACGGGCAGATCGGCAACGACGGCCTGGTGCTGGGCCTGATCGCTGCCTTCGTGGCCGCCGCCACCTGGGGCGCCTGCCAGCTCTTTGCCGGCCGCGCCGCCTTCCTGCTGATGGGCGCCATGATCGCCACCATCATGAGCGCCAATGTGTTCTTCTGGATCATCCCCGGCCAGAAGCAGGTGATTGCCGACATGCGCGCCGGCCGGCCGGTGAACCCCGTGTTCGGCCAGCGCGGCAAGCAGCGCAGCGTGCACAACACCTACTTCGGCCTGCCGGTGCTGATCGCGATGCTGAGCAACCACTACGGCATGCTCTTCAACCATGCGCAGAATTGGTTAACGCTGATCGTGCTGATGGCGGTGGGCGTGCTGGTGCGCACCTGGTTCGTCAAGCGTCACAAGGGGGTGAACGCCTGGGGCCTGATCGTCGCCGCGCTGGCGCTGCTGGCCGGGCTGATCGCCTGGATGGCGCCGGCACCGCGGCCGGCCGTGGCGGCCGCGCCCAGCCTGGCCCAGGTACAGGCCATCGTGCAGCAGCGCTGCGTCCTGTGCCACAACGAGCAGCTGGCGCAGAAGGGTGTGCAGCTGCACACGGCCGCGCTGATCGAGCGCAACGCCGCCGCGCTCTACCAGCAGGCGGTGCTGCAGAAGACCATGCCGCTGGGCAATGCCACCGGCATCACCGAGGATGAGCGGGCCCTGCTGGGTAGTTGGTTCGAGGGGCGAGGAAGGTAGAAGAAGAGGAGGAGGAAGGAAAGCTGATCAGGGTCACTACCGTTTCAGAACAGTCTCTTTGGAAAATAGAATAACGAAACAGTGTTTCAAGAGACTAGGTGGTTGCATGGGGGTGAGCATCCAGGCCGGACGCGGCAAGCAGGTGGCTCTGGTGGGCGAGTGCATGCTGGAACTGCAGGGCGAGGCTCTGGGCACGCTCACGCAGGGCTATGGCGGCGACACCTTCAACACGGCGGTCTACTTGGCGCGGTGCGGCGCGGCCGCGGGCATTGGCTGCCATTACGCCACCGCCCTGGGCGACGACGGCCTGAGCGCCAGGCTGCTGCAGCGTTGGGCCGCCGATGGCCTGGCGCTGGATCTCGTGCTGCGCATCCCCGGCCGCATGCCTGGGCAATACCTGATCGAGCTGGACGAGCGCGGCGAGCGCAGCTTCAGCTACTGGCGTGAGCACAGCGCCGCCAAGGCCTATTTCGATGGCGCTGCCAGCACGCCGCTGGAACAGGGACTCGAGCGCTGGGATGCGCTCTACCTTAGCGGCATCAGCCTGGCGATCCTGCCACCCGCCGGGCGCGAGCGCCTCTTCGCGCTGATGCAGGCGCTGCGTGAGCGCGGCGCCGCCGTGGTGTTCGACAACAACTACCGGGCGCGGCTGTGGCCCGATGCCGCCGAGGCGCGCGCCGCCTTCGAGCGCGCCTTTGCCCTGGCCAGCATCGCGCTGGTGACGGCCGACGACCACCAGGCCCTCTACGGCCTGCCCGGCACGCTGGCCGCGGTGGCGGCCGCGCAGGTGTTGCCCACGGCCGAACTGGTGATCAAGCGTGGTGCGGCGGCCACCCTGGTGCGCGCCGGCCGTGGTGCGCCGTGGCAGGAGGCCGCCACCGAGCCGGTGGCCCGGGTGGTGGACACCACCGCCGCGGGCGATTCCTTTGCCGCCGGCTATCTGTGCCGCCGGCTGCTGGGCGCCACGGCGCTGGAGGCGGCGCGCTTCGGCAACCGCCTGGCCGCGCGCGTGATCCAGCACCGTGGCGCGCTGATCCCCGTGAGCGCGATGGCCGATCTGCTCTGACGCGAGAAAGATGTCCGATGCCTCGTCTCCACGCGCTGTGCGCGACTTTCACCGCGTTTGCCCTGCTGGGCGCGCCGGCACCATCGGTGGCCGCGGTGGGCGCATTCTCAGGGTTAGCAATCTGCATGAATCCGGCCCGGGCTCGCTGCATGCCGCGGTGGAGGCCGAGGGGGCGCGCATCGTCGTGTTTGAGGTCGGCGGCGTGATCGACCTGCAGGGCCGGCGCATCGAGATCAAGAACCCCCACGTCACCATCGCCGGCCAGACCGCGCCGCATCCGGGCATCACCCTGATCAAGGGCGAGGCCACCGTTGCCACTTGGCAGGTGATCGTCCATCACATGATGTTCCGGCCCGGCGAATACCGCCGGCCCAAGCGGAGCGGGGGCGACCAGGATGGCCTTTCCACCCAAGGTGCGGCGCGGCAGGTCATCGTCGATCATTGCAGCTTCTCCTGGGCCACCGACGAAAACCTCTCGGTGGGCGGGCCGCGCTTCGAGGGCGACAGCCCCGAGCAATGGCGCCGCCATACCTCGCGCGCGATCACCTACAGCCACAACCTGATCTACAACCCCGGCGGTAAGGCGGTGCATTGCAACCTGGTGGCGCATGAATGGGTCGGCCGGCCCCATCAGACCGGGCGCCTCGCCCTGGTGGGCAATGTTTACCGCCAGGGGCCCGACACGCGGCCCGCCACGCCGCTGTTTGCGCTCGGCGGTCACGGCGACGTGGAACTCTTCATGCAAGACAACCTGGCGGTCGATGAGCAGGGCCGGCCGGTGGCGCAGACCGGCACCTACACGGCCGGCACGGCGCGCATGCTGCCGGCCGCCCAGCCCTACCTGCCCCGCGACATCCGCGTGCGCGCCGCCGCGCGGCTCGAAGCCGAGCTGCCGCTGGCGGTGGGCGCCAGGCCCTGGGCGCGCGACCCCATCGACTTCAGGCTGCTCTCCGACGTGGCCGAGGGCCGCGGCAGGATCATCGACTCGGAGCTGCAGAACGCGCATGGCCATCCGCGCTATGCAGCCACCCGGCGCCGCTTCGACGCCAGCCACTGGCGGCTCGACCACATGAGCCCGAAGGCGGACTGGGACAGCCTGTTCGCCAGCACCAGTGCGTCGAGTTCGCAGGCCCAGCCCCGATCCGGAAATCCGCCATGACCCTGCCACGCTCCCTTCCTGCCCTGATGCTGTTCTTGCTGCTGCTGCCGAGCCTCGCGCTGGTGCCTGCATCCGCCGCCATCGTGGGCCGCAATGACCCCGCGGTGGCGCTGAGCGCCGAACGCGTCAACGCCAGCCTGGCACCCGAGGTGCGTGCGCCCTGGCTGGCCTATCTGGCGCGTTCACAGCGGCAGCGCGAGGCCGATCGCGCCGCGCTGGCCGCGGAGCGCGCGGCGCTGGGCGCGGAGGGCGCCACGCTGCCGCCGGCCCCCGAGGGTGGCCATGGCGCGGCCAGCATGCCGCTGCAGCAGCCCGCGGCCTGGTACGCCGGCGCTGCGGCGCGCCGGGTGGCCGACAACATCCTCAGCTTCCAGACCCCCGCCGGTGGTTGGGGCAAGAACCAGCCGCGCGACCGGCCACCGCGCCGGCCCGGCCAGCCCTATGTGGCCGACCACAACTCGCCGCGCGCCGCCGCCGGCGACTTCGACCTCGCCGCCGACCCGGCCTGGAGCTATGTGGGCACGATAGACAACGATGCCAGCAGCAGCGAGATCCGCTTCCTGGCCCGGGTGGTGGCGCAGCTCCCTGCGGCCGAGGCGGCGCCGTACCGCGCCGGCGTCCTCAAGGGTCTGGACTATCTGCTGGCGGCGCAGTTCCCTAACGGCGGCTGGCCCCAGGTCTGGCCCTTGCAGGGTGGTTACCACGACGCCATCACCCTCAACGACAGGGCCATGATCGGGGTGGCCGAACTGCTCGGCGAGGCGGCGCGCGGCGCGGGCGACTGGAGCTTTGTGCCGGCGGCGTTGCGCATGCGCGCCGCGGCCGCCGAGCAGCGCGCCATCGCGCTGTTGCTGGCCGCGCAAGTCAGCGCCGAGGGCCGCAAGCTGCTCTGGCCGCAGCAGCTCGACGCACTCAGCCTGGCGCCGGTGGCGGCGCGCAACTACGAGCCGGCGTCGCTGTGCACCGGCGAGAGCGCCGATGTGCTGCTCTACCTGATGGGCCGGCCCGACCCATCACCCGCGCTGCAGCAGGCGGTGCACGGCGGCATCGCCACCCTGCGCGCGCTGGCCATCCATGGCGTTCAATGGCGCAAGCTCGACGAGGCCCAGGGCCGTCGTTTGAGCCGCATGGACGGCGCAGGCCCGCTGTGGGCGCGCTATGTCGACGCCGGCACGCTCCAGCCCCGCTTCGGCGACCGCGACAAGAGCCTGCACGACGATGTCAACGAGATCAGCCTGGAGCGCCGCAGTGGCTATGCCTGGTTTGGCGTCTGGCCGCTGAAGGCGCTGGCGGCCTATGAGTCGTGGTCGCGCCGCTGGCCAAGCAAGCTCACGGCGCCGAACTGAGCGCCACCCGCAGCTCCGGGCGCAGGCTCAGCAGGGCCTGCAACAATTGCTCGGCAAACAGCTCGGCGCCCTTGCGGCCCAGATGGGTGCGGTCGAACTGAGGTGGCGCCAGCGCCAGCGTGTCGGCCTCGGCCGGGCCCATCGCCTGCACGGCGGCGGCGCTGAGTGCGTTCAGGTCGATCACCGGCACATCGAGCTCGGCGGCCACGCGCAGCGTCGCCTCGGCCCAGGGGCGCAGCTCATTCAGCAGCCGGCCCTGGATGTCGAAGCTGCGACGCGTCAGCGGTGTCAGCAGTACGAGCTCGGCGCCGCTGGCGCGCAGCTCCTGCACATAGGCGGCCAGATTGGCACCGAACTCGGTCGCCAGATCGGTGGAGCGGCCCGGCTTGCCGGGCTGGTCGTTGTGGCCGAACTGCAGCAGCACCAGGTCGTGCTGGCCACCCTCGCGCACGAGCGTCAGCACGCTGGCCCACAGGCCCTCGGCGCGGTAGCTCTTGCTGCTGCGACCGCCACGCGCGAGGTTGAGGCAAGCAATCTTGTCCAGGCGCTGGCACAGCGCGTTGCCATAGCCGCTGCGCGGCGCCAGCGTGGAGTCGCCCACCAGCAGCAGGCGCAGGCCCAGGGTCTGGGCCTGGGCGGGCTGCCCCAGGCCGCAGACCAGGGCGGCGGACAGCGCAAGTCTGAGCATCATGCTGCTCAGAACTTGTAGCGCAGGCCGATCAGGTACTCGCGGCCGGTGACGTTGTTGACCACCACGCTGTCGCGCGATCGGCTGATGAACTGGTCGTTGGGCTGGTTCGTCAGGTTCACCCCCTCGAAGCTCAGGTCCAGCTGCGGCGTCAGCTTGTAGGAGATGGAGAAGTCGACGTTGAAGGTCTTGTTCTTGCCCTCCACGTCGTTGTTGTTCTGGCCCGGTACGCGGGTCAGATAACTCGAACGTTGCGAGCCCGAAAGGCGCGCGCTCAGCGTGCCGTCGTCGTAGTAGAGGGTGGCGTTGAAGGACTTGGGCGAGAGGTTGATCAGATCGTCGGTGATGGTGGTGTTGCTGGTGGGCGAGACCACGTACTGGATCTTCGACTTCACATAGGTGTAGTTCAGCAGGGCACCGAGGTGCTTGCCCCAGCCGGGCAGGAAGGTGAAGGGCTGCTGCACGTTCAGCTCGTAGCCGCTGAGCTTGCCGCCGTCGGTGTTGATCGGGGCCGAGACCTGGAACACCTCCTCGCCGGTGAAGCCCGGCGGCAGCAGCGCCATCGGCAGGCCGGTCTGGCTGTAGGGGATGTTGCTGCGCAGGGTCTGGATATAGGTCTTGATGTCCTTCTGGAACAGACCCAGGCCCACGAAGGCGTTCTTCTGGTGGTACCACTCCAGGCTGGTGTCGTAGGTGGTGGCGCGGAAGGGCTTGAGCAGCGGGTTGCCACCGGTATAGGAGAGTGTGCCGGTGGTGTTGAGCGTGCCGCCGGGGCTCAGATTGCCAAGCTGCGGGCGCGCCATCACCTTGGCCACCGCGCCGCGCAGGATCAGGTTCTTGCTGAGCGTGGCTGCCACGTTGACGGCGGGCAGTACGTCGTCATAGCTGTGCTCGGCCGTCACGGCGGTGCCGCCGGCGGTGGCGAGGTAGCCGTTCGCCACCATCTTGGTCTTCACATAGCGGACGCCGGCATTGCCGCGCAGCGCGATCTCGCCCAGCCGGGTGTTGAAGTCGGCCTGGATGAAGCCGCCGCTGTCGGTTTCCACCACCGAGCGGTTGTTGCCGCGCGCGTTGCCGTTGGTGATCGACGTGAGCGTGAAGTCGCCCGGGCCGCCGGCGGCGCCGCTCTTCAGACAGTTGCAGTAGATGTCGTAGGCTGCGGCGATGGCATTCAGATCGGGGATCAGCCAAGCGGTGGCGGTGCCGGCCGGCAGGCTCTGGCCCTTGCCGAAGCCGCTCAGGCTGGTGACCAGGTCGGCCTGGCTGACGCCGGCCGGCAGCGCGTTCATGGTTTCCACCGTGCGGCGCGACTCGTAGGTGCTGAAGCTGAATTTCTTGTAATCGGCGCCGCCCTTGAGCGTGAGCTTGTCGGGGATCAGCTCCCAGGCGAGATCGAGATGCGCCACATCGTTGATGTTGTTGGCGCCCTGCGGGCGGATGCGGATCTCGCTGGGCGTGAAGTTGGCGATGCTGCTGCTGCCCACCGGCACGCCGCGGATCTGCAGCGGGCCATTCGGATCGCTGGGGTTGAAGGGGTAGGCGATGGCCGGCGCACGGTCGTCGGCGCGGAAGTCGATCTCGTAGCCGTTCACGTTCGGCGCATCCAGGGTGGTGGTGGTCTGGATCGGGTTGCTGAACTTGGACGTGGCGCGGCCCACGCGGGCGGTGAGCCTGAGCGCATCGCCGATGTCCTGCTCCAGCGTCAGCGTCGGCTGGGTGAAGGTGGTGGAGAGTTGGTCGAAGCGCGATTCCGAGCGGATGTCCACGCCGTTGTACTTGCCATAGAGCAGCTCGCCATTGGGACCGTATTCGGCCGCCAGCACGCTGGTCTGCGGCTTGCCGCCCTGCGAGAGCGTGCGGCTGAAGGAGATCGCTTCCAGGAAGTCTTCCTGGCGTGTGGCCTTGAGCCTGGAGTACAGCAGGTCCAGCGTCAGCAGCGTGCCATCGGCGGGCTTGAGCTGGACCGAGCCGGTCAGGCCCAGGCGGTCCTGGTCATGCGTGAGGCGGCCATAGCGCGGCAGGCGCGGGTGGAAGTTCTCGGCCTTGCTGGCGGCGGTATAGGCGGCGATGTTCTCGGGCGTGTTCGGCAGTCGTGTCACGCCTTGGGCGGCCGGGCCGCAGCTGGTGGCGGTGGAGCCGGCCGGCAAGCCCGTGGTGATGCCTTGCGGCGGGCACCAGCCTCCCGAGGAGGTGCCGTTGTCCCAGCGCACCGTGCTGAAACCTTCTTCCAGCAGCTGGCGCTTGGAGTAAGCGCCCGAGATCAGAACGCCCAGCTTCTTGTCGGCGAAGGTGTTCGACAGCAGGAAGGAGGCCTTGGGATTGGTCTTGCCGGCGAGGTCGTTGTAGACGCCCTTGAGCGAGACCGCCGCGGTGAAGTCCTTCATGTCAAAGGGGCGCGCGGTCTGCAGGTCCACGGTGGCGCCCAGCGAGCCCTCGTCCACCTCGGCCGAACTGCTCTTGCGTACCGTCAGCGAGTTGAAGAGGTCGGCGGCGAAGACATTGAAATCGAAGCCACGCGAGCGGTTGGCGCCGCCCGAGCTGTCGGTGCCGCCGGTGGTGGCCAGGGCCTCCACACCGTTGATGCGCACGCGCGTGAAGTCCTGCCCCAGGCCGCGCACCGTGATGCTGCGGCCCTCGCCGGCATCGCGGTCGATCACCACGCCGGGCACGCGCTGCAGCGATTCGGCCAGGTTGGTGTCCGGGAACTTGCCCATGTCCTCGGCCTTGATGACATCGACGATGCCGCTGTCATCGCGCTTGGTGCGCAGTGCGCTTTCCAGCGAGGCGCGCAGGCCGGTGACGACCACCTGGTCCAGCGCAGCAGGTTCGCTCTTGGCGGTCTGCTGGGCCTGTGCGGCGGACGCGATCAGCAGGCTGCTGCCGGCCAGCAGGCAGGCGTTCAGTTTGGAAAGGCGGGGCGGGGTGTGGCGTTGGCGGGTCTGCATGTGCGATGTCTCCGATTGTTTTGCAAGTCTTGCCCTGGCCCGGTTTCTGTGTCCGTGGCTCGGTCGGGTTGACCATGGGGGCGCGCGCAGGGCGCCTGGGGTGACTCGGAGAGCTGCTGCAGTGCCGCCCGCCGCTGTGTGGCTAGGATGGCTAGAGGTAGTCCTCGCGGCGGGGGGTGAATTGGTCCAGCAAGGTGCTGCCGGCTTCCAGGGCCACCACGCCATGCGTGTGCAGGCGCGGGGCAATGAAGGCGTCGCCGGCACGGAGCACGCGCTTGTGGCCGGCGACCTCGGCTTCGAAGGAGCCGCTGATCACGTAGGCGATCTGGTCGTGCTCGTCATGGGCATGCGGGGTGCCGATGGCGCCCTGGTCGAACTGCACCAGCACCGACATCAAGCCGGGCGTGTGGCCCACGATCTTGCGGCGGATGCCGTCGCCCAGCTCTTCCCAAGGGGTGGTGGCGGCGTCGAAAAACGGGTTCATGCGGGCACTCCTGGCGCTGCGATTTCGAATCACTATAGCGGCCGCACAGAAAAATGAAACAGTGGTTCACTAAATAGAAACCATAATTCCGGGAAAGTCCCGAGCTGTCTAAGCTTGCGTCCAATCACCCCGTCCTGCCGCCTTGGCAGGGCCGCCAAGAACCCTGCCAGAGCAAGGAAAAGCACGATGGAAATCCGCCAACCCATCCACAGCGAACATGCGCGCTCGCTGGACACCGAAGGCCTGCGCCGCCACTTCCTGGTGGAAGACCTGTTCAAGCCCGACGCGGCCACGCTGACCTACAGCCAGATCGATCGCATCATCGTCGGCGGCATCATGCCGGTGACTCAGGCGGTGAGCTTTTCGCCCGAGCTGGGGCGCCACACCGGCACCGATTTCTTCCTGCAACGCCGCGAGCTGGGCCTCATCAATATCGGTGGCGCCGCACGCGCCACGGTGGACGGCCAGGTGTTCGAGATCGGCCCGCGCGAGGCGCTCTATGTGGGGCAGGGTGCCCAGCAGTTGCAGTTCGAAAGCGTGGATGCCGCCGTGCCCTCCAAGCTCTACTTCAACTGCGCGCCGGCACACACGGCCTACCCGCACCGCAAGGTGACGCTGGCCGAGGCCTCGCCCGAGACCCTGGGCGCCGCCGAAACCAGCAACCGCCGCACCATCCACAAATTCCTGGTGCCCGATGTGCTGCCCACCTGCCAGTTGCTGATGGGCATGACCCAGCTGGAGCCCGGCAGCCTCTGGAACACCATGCCCTGCCACACGCACGATCGGCGCATGGAGGTCTACTTCTACTTCGACATGAGCGAGAACGCCGCGGTGTTCCACATGCTGGGCGAGCCGACGCAGACGCGCCATCTGGTGGTGCGCAACGAACAGGCCGTCATCAACCCGAGCTGGAGCATCCATGCCGGTGTGGGCACCCAGGCCTACACCTTCATCTGGGGCATGGTGGGCGAAAACCAGGTCTTCAAGGACATGGACCATGTCCCGATGACGGCCTTGCGTTGAGAGAAGGGCCCACAGCATGATCCTCGACAACTTCCAACTGCACGGCCGCGTGGCCATCGTCACTGGCTGCAACACCGGCCTGGGCCAGGGCATGGCCCGCGCGCTGGCGCAGGCAGGCGCCGACATCGTGGGCGTGAACGTCTCCGAGCCGGATGAAACCCGTGCCCAGGTCGAGGCGCTGGGCCGCCGCTTCCTGGACCTGCGCGCAAATCTTTCCGACATCAGCTGCCTGGAGGGCCTGGTGGAGCAGGCCAAGAGCCTCAGCGGCCGTGTGGACATCCTGGTCAACAACGCCGGCATCATCCGCCGCGAGGACGCCATCAAGTTCAGCGAGAAGGATTGGGACGACGTCATCGACCTGAACCTGAAGACGGTGTTCTTCTTCTCGCAGGCGGTGGCGCGCCAGTACCTGGCCCAGGGCGGTGGCGGCAAGATCATCAACGTGGCCTCGATGCTGTCTTACCAGGGCGGTGTGCGCGTGCCGTCCTATACCGCCAGCAAGAGCGGCGTGATGGGCATCACGCGCTTGATGGCGAATGAATGGGCGGCCCACCGCATCAATGTGAACGCCATCGCGCCGGGCTATATGGCCACCAACAACACCGCGGCGCTGCGTGCCGATGAGGGCCGCAATGCCTCCATCCTGGAGCGCATCCCGGCCGGCCGCTGGGGAGTGCCCGATGATCTGGCCGGGCCGGTGGTGTTTCTGGCCTCGCAGGCCTCCGACTACGTGAACGGCTACACGGTGGCCGTGGACGGCGGCTGGCTTGCGCGCTGATCCCACCTCTTGAGGCGGCCGAGGCCGCATGCCATGTACGAGAACAAACGCCTCGGCTTCCTGTTCGTCCTGCCTTTTGTGCTGGGCGTGCTGCTGTTCAAGCTCTTCCCCTTCGTGGCGAGCTTCGCGCTCAGCTTCAGCCAGTACGACCTGATCGACCCGCCGGAGTTCGTGGGCCTGGCGAATTACCAGGAACTGGCCACAGGCGACCCGCTGTTCCGCAAATCGCTGGGCGTGACGCTGCTGTTTGCGGCGCTGGCGGTGCCGCTGCGCGTGGGCTTTGCGCTCTTCATCGCCCATGTGCTGAACTTCAAGATGCGCGGCATCAACTTTTTCCGCGCCGCCTTCTACCTGCCCTCCATCCTGGGCGGCTCGATCGCGGTGGCGGTGCTGTGGCGTTTCATCTTCTCCAAGAACGGCCTGGTCAACCTGCTGCTCTCGCACATCGGCATCGAGCCCATCGCCTGGCTGGCCGACGAGCATTACTCCATGTGGACCATCGTGCTGCTGTTCACCTGGCAGTTCGGCTCGGCCATGGTGATCTTTCTGGCGGCGCTGCAGAACGTCTCGGTCTCCCTGTACGAGGCGGCCGAATGCGATGGCGCCAGCAAGTTCCAGCAGTTCTGGCGCATCACGGTGCCGCTGATCACGCCGGTGATCTTCTTCAATCTCATCATGCAGATGGTGCATGCCTTCCAGGAGTTCAACGGGCCCTACCTGATCACCGAGGGCGGCCCCCTGAGCTCCACCTATGTGCTGGCGCTCTACATCTACGACCAGAGCTTCCGCTTCTTCAATCTGGGCTACGGCGCGGCGCTGTCCTGGGTGCTGTTCGCCCTGGTCGGCGGCCTGAGCGCCTTCTCCTTCTGGAGCTCCAAGTACTGGGTCTTCTACGCCGGTGAGAAGGAGCGCAAATGACGAGCAGCACAGAGACCCTGGTGCTCAACCGCGAGCGCGGCCGCCCCTGGTTGCGCTACCTGGCGCTGGGCCTGGTGGCACTGGTGATGCTCTACCCCTTGTTGTGGCTGGTGGGCGCCTCCTTCAAGAGCAATGGCGAGATCTTCAGTGAGATCGGCTTCTGGCCCAGTCGCTTTGAGCTGGGGGCTTATGCCAAGGGCTGGAAGACGAGCACTGAATACACCTTCGCCACCTACTTCCTCAACAGCTTCCTGATCACCATCCCGCGCATCATCGTCACGGTGATCTCCTGCGTGCTGGTGGCCTATGCCTTCGCGCGCTTCGAGTTCTGGGGCAAGAAGTTATTGTTCTCCGTCATGGTGGGCACCATGATGCTGCCGCTGATCGTGCTGCGCCTGCCGCAGTACCTGATGTTCCGCGAGCTCGGCTGGCTGGACAGCTACCTGCCCTTGATCGTGCCCTCCGCCTTTGCCACCGACACCTTCTTTGTCTTCATGCTGGTGCAGTTTCTGCGCGGCATCCCGCGTGACATGGAAGAGGCCGCGCAGATCGACGGCTGCAACGCGCTGCAACTGCTCTGGCACATCATCGTGCCCCTGCTCAAGCCGGCCATCATCTCGGTGATCGTGTTCCAGTTCATCTGGACCATGAACGACTTCATGGGCCCGCTGATCTACCTGGCCTCGGTGGAGAAGTACCCGGTCTCGCTGGCGCTGAAGATGAGCATCGGGGCCACCGAGGAAGTGGAATGGGCGAATGTGATCGCGATATCGGTGGTGGCGCTGATCCCTTCGGTCACCGTGTTCTTCATGGCGCAAAAGCACTTCATCGAAGGCGCCTCCAGCAGCGGAATCAAAGGATAGAGCCGTGGCCCATCTGAGCCTGAAGAAAATCGAGAAGGTCTATGCCAACGGCTTCAAGGCCGTGCATGGCGTGGACCTTGAGGTGCGCGACGGCGAGTTCATGGTCTTCGTGGGCCCCTCGGGTTGCGCCAAGAGCACCCTGCTGCGCATGATCGCGGGGCTGGAGAGCATCACCGGCGGCGACCTGCACATCGGCGCCCGGCGCGTGAACGAGCTCGCACCCAAGCAGCGCGGCATTGCCATGGTGTTCCAGAACTATGCGCTATACCCGCACATGACGGTGTACGAGAACCTGGCCTTCGGCCTCAAGCTGGCGGGCACGCCCAAGACCGAGGTGGCGCAGCGCGTGCGCCATGCCGCCCAGCTGCTGGAGATGGAGCATCTGCTCGAGCGCTATCCCAAGCAGCTCAGCGGCGGCCAGGCCCAGCGCGTGGCGGTGGGGCGCGCCATCGTCAAGAAGCCCGAGGTGTTTCTGTTCGACGAGCCGCTCTCCAACCTGGATGCCAAGCTGCGCGCCTCGATGCGCGTGCGCCTCACCGAGCTGCACCGCAATCTGCGCGAGTCGGGCCAGCCCGCCACCGTGGTCTATGTGACGCACGACCAGGTGGAAGCCATGACCATGGGCGAGCGCATCTGCGTGCTCAAGGAAGGGGTGATCCAGCAGGTGGACACGCCCACCGCGCTCTACGACCATCCGGCCAACGCCTTCGTCGCCAGCTTCATCGGCTCGCCCGAGATGAACATCCACGAGGCGCAGCTGCAGCCGCAGGGCGAGGGTCTGGCTGTCGTGCTCGGGGGCCAGGTCTTGCCGCTGCCGGCTGCCAAGGCGCAGCCACTGCGCAGCCGCAGTGGCGCCGTCAAGTTCGGCCTGCGGCCCGAGCATGTGACGGCACTGCCGCGCGAAGGCAGCCTGGCCGTGCCTTGCAGCCTGCGATTTGTCGAGCACATGGGCAGCGAGGTGTTCGTGCATTTCAGCATCGGCGAGACCGCCATGACGGCGCGTGTGCCGGCCGATCAGCTGGGCGAGCTGGCCGGCAAGACGCGCGGTGCAGCGCATGTGTTCCACCTGCAGCTCGAGCGCTGCCATCTGTTCGATGCCGAGACCGGCGCGAACCTCTTGCTGTGAAGCGCCGACAGTTCAGTGCCGCGCTGGCGCTCAGCCCCCTGCTGGTGCGTGCCCAGCCCGAACCCACCGTGCTGCGCTTCGCCTGGTGGGGCGGGGCCGGGCGGCACGAGGCCACGCTGAAGGCCATCGCCGCCTTCGAGCGCCAGCATCCCGGCCTCAAGATCAAGGCCGAGTACATGGGCTTCAACGGCTATCTGGAGCGGCTCACCACCCAGATCGCTGGTGGCTCCGAGCCCGACATCATGCAGATCAACTGGGCCTGGCTGGCCATGTTCAGCAAGCGCGGCAATGGCTTTGCCGACCTGAACCGCCATGCGAACGTGCTGGCGCTGGACCAGTTCCGCGCCGACGACCTGGCCGCCGGCATGGTAGGTGGCAAGCTCAACGCCCTGCCCACGGCCTACAGCGCGCGCGTGATGCTGTGGAACGAAGCCGCATTCCAGCGCGCCCGTGTGCCCTTGCCGCGGACCTGGGACGATCTCTTCGCCGCCGGCCCGCTGTTCAAGCAGCGGCTCGGGCCGCAGGCCTATCCGCTGGACGGCGAGCTCTACGACATGATCCTGCTGGCCCAGGCCTGGGTGCAGCAGAAGTACGGCACACCCTATGTCGACCCGCTGAGCCCGCGCGTGGCCATGAGCGAGGCCGCGGCGCTGGACTGGGTGCGCATCTACCGCCGCCTGGTGGACGAGCATGTGGCCACACCGCTGCCGCTGCGCGCCAGCCTGGGGGGCGCCGACAAGCCCACCGAACAGCAGCAGGACTGGGTGGTCGGCAACTGGGCCGGCAACTTCACCTGGGATTCGGCCATCCCCTTGCGTGCCGCCACCCTCAACCGCGAGCAGAAGCTGGTGCTGGGCGAGTTCCCGACCCTGCCGGATGCGAAGACCAGCGGCATGTTCGGGCGCCCCGCGCTGATGCTGGCGATGGGCCGGCACAGCAAGCAGCCCGAGCTGGCGGCGCGCTTCATCAACTACCTGCTCACCGACCCCGACGCCGCGCTGATCCTGGGCAAGACGCGCGGCGTGCCGGCGGCGGCACGGCAGTTCGAGGTGCTGGCCAAGGCCCACAAGCTGCCCGCGATGGAACTGGCTGCCCATGAACAGATCAAGGCGCAGCGTGAGGCCGGGCGCGTGCCGGTGCCGGCGCCGCTGTTCGAGCATGCGCGCCTGCACAAGTTCATGCGCGAGGTCTTCGAGACCGTCGCCTATGGCAAGACCAGCAATGAGGCCGCCGCGCGCCGCCTGGTCGACGAGGGCAATGCCCTGTTGAAGCGAATCAAATAGCGAAGCACCATGAAACACCACAGCCGACAACTCAGCTTTGAGACCCGCGAGGATCCCGACACCGGCGCACGCGTCACGCGCCTGACGCCGGCGGACGTCACCTGCCATCGCAACTACTTCTACCAGAAGTGCTTCAGCAACGATGGCTTGCGCCTGATCTTCGGTGCCGAATTCGGGCCGGGCAGCGCCTGGAACTACCACCTGCTGGATCTGCGCACCCAGGTGGCCACCCAGCTCACCGACCAGGCCGGCGAGAACACCTTTGGCGGCTTCCTCAGCCCCGACGACCGGCATCTCTATTTCGTTCGCGCCGAGCGGCAGCTGATACGCCTGGCCTTGAGTGATCTGAGCGAAGAGGTGGTCTACACCGTGCCGCAGGGCTGGGTGGGCTATGGCACCTGGGTGTCCAACAGCGCCTGCACCCGGATGGTGGGCATCGAGATCCATGCCGACGATTGGTTCCCGCTCTCCGACTGGCAGAAGTTCCACCAGATGTTCCACGCCAAGCCGCGCTGCCGCTTGATCCGCATCGACCTGGCGACCGGCGCGCGCGAGATCATCCTGGATAAGCAGGGCTGGCTGGGCCATCCGCAGTACCGCCCCTTTGACGATCACACCGTGGCCTATTGCCACGAAGGTCCGCATGACCTGGTGGATGCGCGCATGTGGTTCATCAACGAGGACGGCACGAACATGCGCTGCGGCAAGCAGCATCTGGAGGGCGAGGCCTGCACGCATGAGTTCTGGGTGCCGGACGGCTCGGCGATGATCTACGTCTCCTACCTCAAGGGCCAGAGCGAGCGCTGGATCTGTTCGCTGGACCCGCTCACGCTGCAGAGCAAGCGCATCACCTCGATGCCGCCCTGCTCGCACCTGATGAGCAATTTCGACGCCACGCTGCTGATCGGCGATGGCTGCGACTCGCCTGCCGATGTGGCGGACACCGGCAGCCACCAGATCCAGACCGACCCCTACCTGCATCTGTTCGACCTCAAGGCCGGCACGCAGCGCAAGGTCGCGCGGCATGACAGCAGCTGGCGCGTCTACAAGGGCAGCCGCCAGGTCACGCATCCGCATCCCAGCTTCACGCCCGATCAGAAGCAGGTGCTCTACAGCTCGGATTGCGACGGCGAGCCGGCGTTGTTCCTGGCCGATCTCTGATGCGGGCCGCCTTGGTCGCCTTGCTGGTGTGGGTCAGCCCGGTGCAGGCCCAGGAACGACCGCAGCTGAGCGAGGCGCAGGCCGCCGTGATGCGGCTGGCCGACTACCTCGGTGATTGGCAGCCTGCCCCCTTGGACGCCAGCACCTGGACAGCGGACTTCGTGGTGGCCGCCGATGGCAGCGGCACCCACCGCAGCCTGCAGGCCGCCATCGATGCCTTGCCCTCCCAGGGCCGGCGCCACTACATCCGGCTCAAGCCCGGCCGCTACCGCGAGCAGCTGTGCGTCCAGGGCAAGGCGCCGTTCACGCTCTATGGCGAGCCAGGCGATGCCGCCGCGGTGCAGATCGCGCATGGGCATTTCAGTTCCGAGCCCAAGCCGGCGGGCGCGCCCGCCAACCCCTGCACGCCGGACCTCGCCGCCAGCCAGTACGGCACGGCCGGCAGCGCCACGTTGGCGATCTTCAGCGACGATGTGCAGCTGGCGCACCTGAGCGTGGTCAACGATGCCATGGACGCGGTGCGCGAGGGCCAGGGCTACCCGGCCGCGGTGGGCGAGAGCGGTGGCGCCCAGGCGGTGGCCCTGATGACCGAGGGCGACCGACTGCAGCTGCGGGATGTGCGCCTGCTGGGCCACCAGGACACTTTCTTCGTGCGTGCCAAGCCGCGGGGCGGACCGTCGCGCGTGTGGGTACAGGCCAGCCTGATCGCGGGCGACGTGGACTTCATCTTCGGCAATGGCACGCTCGTGATCAGCGACAGCACCGTCCTCAGCCGCGCCGGCCGCCGCGTGCCGGGCAGCGGCGGCTATCTGCTGGCGCCCAGCACGGCGCCGCAGCAGCCCTTCGGCATCCTGGTAGAGGGCAGCCGCCTGCTGGCCGAGCCCGGTGTGGCAGCGGCCAGCATCGCGCTCGGGCGGGCCTGGGATGCCGGCGTGGCCAAGGGGGCCTGGCAGCCCGGAGTCTCGCCGAATGGCCAGGCCCTGGTGCGCGACAGCGAACTTGGCCCGCACCTGCGCGGCTGGGGCCCTTCCACCTCGCGCCGCCCCTTCGATGCCGCGACGCAGCGCCTGCACGAATACCGCAACCAGTCGGCCGTGGAGCAGGGGCCGCACACAGTGGACAATGCCGCTCTGAATCTGAAACACCAGACCGAAGCCATCATCAACAAGCAGCAATCAGCGCATGGACGACGATTCGATTGATTCATCCAAGCAGCAGCCCGAGTCGGTGGCCGCGGTGCTCAAGGTGTTTGCCATCCTGCAGGCGCTCTCCGAGCGCAGCGAAACCGGCATCTCCGAGCTTTCGGTACGGCTGGCCATGCCCAAGGCCACGGTCTACCGCTTTCTGCAGACCATGATGACCCTGGGCTACGTGCGCCAGGAATCGGGCAGCGAGCGCTACGGCCTCACCATGAAGGCCTTCGAGCTGGGCGCCAAGGCCCTGCAGTACCCGGATCTGGTGGACCTCTCCAAGCACCATATGCAGATGCTGGCGGATGCCACCGGCGAGACCGTGCACCTGGGCACCCTGATCGACAGCGAGATCATCTATGTGCACAAGATCGACTCGCGCCACACCCTGGGCATGTACTCGCGCATCGGCCGGCGCGCGCCCCTGCACTGCACCGCCATCGGCAAGGTGCTGATGGCCTGGGAGCATCCCGAGCGGCGCGAGCGCCTGCTCGACGGCGCCGAGTTCCAGCGCTTTCGCGACAAGACCATCGTCGATCGCAAGGCCTTCATCGAGGAGCTGGAGCGCGTCAAGGCGCAGGGCTATGGCGAGGACCGCGAGGAGTTCGACGACCATATCCGCTGCCTGGGCATCCCCATCTTCGACCGCCTGGGCCAGCCCGTCGCCGGCATGAGCGTGTCCTTTCCAAGTTTCCGCTACGACGAAGCCAAGGCCCCCGAGATCATCGCCATGCTCACCGCCGCCAGCCGCGACATCTCGGCGCGCCTGGGCTGCAGCAAGTTCCCGCTGGACGCTGCGCCCAAAGCGCTGCCCGCCCGATGACGCTGCCGCCGCGCGAGCTGTTGCGACGGCTCTTCGACGCTGCGGTGGCGCGCGCCCAGCCGCTGCAGGTGATGGCAGGGCAACTGCCATCGCCCCCGCAGCATGGCCGCACCCTGGTGCTGGGCGCCGGCAAGGCCGGCGGCGCGATGGCTCAAGCGCTGGACGCGCTGTGGCCGGCCGAGACCCCGCTCAGCGGCCTGGTGGTGACGCGTTACGGCCATACCCCGCCCGCCTATGCCGCCCGCCCCGGGCGCATCGCGGTGGTGGAGGCCGCCCACCCGGTGCCCGATGCGGCCGGCGAACAGGCCGCCGCGCGCATGCTGGCGCTGGTGCAGGATCAGCAAGGCCTGACCCCCGATGATCTGGTGATCTGCCTGATCTCCGGCGGCGCCTCCGCGCTGCTGAGCCTGCCCGCCCCGGGCGTCACCCTGGCCGACAAGCAGGCGGTCAACCGCGCCCTGCTGAAGAGCGGCGCCAGCATCGCCGAGATGAACTGCGTGCGCAAGCATCTCTCCGCCATCAAGGGCGGGCGGCTGGCGGCGGCCTGCCACCCGGCGCAAGTCCTGACCCTCCTGATCAGCGATGTGCCGGGCGACGACGCGGCGGTGATCGGCTCCGGCCCGACCCTGCCCGATCCGACGAGCTGCGCCGAGGCACTGGCGATCTGCACGCGCTACGGCATCGCGCTGCCGCCGGCCGCGCTGGCCGGCCTGCAGAGCGGCGCGCTGGAAACGCCCAAGCCCGGCGCCGCCTGCTTCCAGGGCCAGACCCTGCGCATGCTGGCGACGCCGCGCATGAGTCTGGCGGCGGCGGCGGCTGAGGCGCGCGCGCTGGGCCTGGCGGCGCATATCCTGTCCGACGAGATCGAGGGCGAGTCGCGCGAGATCGGTGCCATGCATGCGGCGCTGGCGCGCTCGGTGGCCCTGCACGGCACGCCCTTTGCCCGGCCCTGCGTGATCCTCTCCGGCGGCGAGACCACCGTGACGGTGCGCGACAAGTCCGGCCGCGGCGGCCGCGCCAGCGAGTTCCTGCTCGGCTGCGCGCTGGGGCTGGGCGGGGTGGGCGGCGTGCATGTGCTGGCCGCCGACACCGATGGCATTGACGGCGTGCAGGACAACGCCGGCGCCTTCGTCACGCCCGACACTCTGGCGCGCGCCGCGGCGCTGGGCCTGAAGGGGCGCGATTACCTGGACCGCAATGACGCCTACAGCTTCTTCGGCGCCCTGGGCGATCTGCTGGTGACCGGGCCCACCTACACGAATGTGAACGACTTCCGGGCGCTCTTGATTGCCTAGATAGCGAGCCCGCGCCGCGCCGCCATCTCGCGCCCCATCTCGGCCTGCGCCGGCTCGGCCAGCAGCGCCGCGGCGGCCGGAAAGACCAGGCCGTCCTCGGTGCGCAGATGGGCATCGTGCAGGCGCACGAACAGTGTCGCCGCCGGGGTCAGGTCTTGCAGCAGGTGCGAGTCCAGCGGGCCGTTCAGTGGGCCATCGGGCAGGGCCGCCAGCTCGTGCAGCGGCCGGCGCAGCGCCTGCCAGGCGGCGCTGATCTGCACATGCTGGGCGCGCAGCTCGGCGCAGGCCTGTTTCTGCGCGGCATCGCCACCGGCCTCCAGCGCCGGGAACACATGCAACTCCTCGTCCTGGTGGTGCAGCGGCGCCGCCACGTCGAAGTAGCGCAGCACGTCGCGCGCGGCGCTGCGGGCGGCCTCGTCGCAGGCCTGCTGCTCCTGCAGATGCGCGAGCAGGCGCTCCAGCAGATCCAGGCTGCGCTGCACGCGCTCATGGCAGGCGCCCAGCAACTCGAAGGGCTGCGCATAGCTGCTGCCAGGCTGCAGGGCCGGCGTGCCGGAACTCATGGCGGACTTGGGCTGAATCAAGGGCATGTGGGGATTGTCCCTGGCCCGCGGGGCGCTGAGCGCCCGAATGTGTGCGGTTTGATGCAACGCAAGGACACCGGCCAGGCCCTGGCCCACATTGCGAATCATCTCAGCACACATAGCAGAACACCATCGTGGACAGTCTCAACCTCACAGCGGCGCGCCCGGCGCGCAAGCCGGTGACCGGCTCGGTAGCGGTTGCCGATCTTCGGCTCGGTGCCGCCGAGTGGCAGGCGGTGCTGGGTGGCGAGAGCCTGAGCAGCACCGAGTTGCTGGCCCTCAATGCGATGGCCCAACTGCAGCAGGTGGCGGTGGGCAGCATGGTGTTCACGCGCCTGCAAGCCGCCGAGTACCTGGTGGCGGTGGTGGACGGCGCGGTGGGCCTCGGCCTGGCGCGCGACGATGCGCCCTTCCATCTGGAGCACACGGTGCGCGGCCCGCACTGGTTGGACGTCAGCAGCGCCTGGTTGGGCGGCGGCTACGGCCAGGATGCACGGGTGGTGAACGAGGCGCTGGTGCTGAGGCTGCCGGTGGAGGGTATGCGTCAGCTGATCGCGCGCCAGGCCGATATGCTGGACCGCCTGCTGGTGGCGCTGGCGCAGAACGTGCACAGCCTCACCGGCGTCACCCATGACCTGATGCACAAGGACGCCGAGAAGCGTCTGGCCGCCTGGCTGCTGCAGCGCGCGGTGCCGGTGGCCGATGGCGCTGCCACCATCTCGCTGAAGGAACGCAAGCGCGACATCGCGGCCCAACTGGCGATCACGCCGGAGACGCTGTCGCGCATGATGCGCCAGCTCAACCGCAAGGGCGTGATCGAGGTGCAGGGCTACAGCGTCAAGGTCTTGTGCCTGACGGCGTTGCAGGCGCTGGCGCGCGACTAGGCGCGGCGCACCGCCGCCTGCTCCACCACCTCGGCCGCGCTGCGGAAGGCCTCCACCGCCGCCGGCACGCCGCAGTAGACGGTGGCGTGCAGCAGCACTTCCTGGATCTCCTGCACGCTGGCGCCGTTGTTGAGCGCGCCGCGCACATGGCCCTTGAGCTCATGCTGCTTGCCCAGCGCGGTGAGCATGGCCACGGTGACGAGGCTGCGCGTCTTCAGGTCCAGCCCGGGCCGCTGCCACACATCGCCCCAGGCATTGCGGGTGATGTGCTGCTGGATCGGCGCGCTGAACTCGCTCGCGCCGGCATAGGCGCGCGCCACGAAGTCCTCGCCCATGACCTGCTTGCGCATCGCCAAACCCTTGTCAAATTGCTCATCGTTCATGGCTTCTCCTGCTTGTCCTGCTTTGTCGGCGCAGCATAAGCGGAGCGGGCGGTTTTGCTCTCGGGCGTGACTTTCTACTCGCTCTTGCCACCAGCCCCACATGCCGCCCTGGCCCGCCTGCTGGCCTGGATGTTTGGCCTGCTGCTGATGCTGGCCGCGGCGCCGCTGCCCGTGCTGGCGCGCCAGCGCGATGTCGCTGCGCCGCGCATGGCCGATCGCCAGGTTGACGGCGGCGCGGTAGCGGGCATAGGGCGGGCCGCTGGCCTCGGCGTCGTGCCCGCCGCGCAGCCAGGCGCGCGCGCCCGAAGGCGCTGAGCGCGGGCTCCTCCAGGCCGAGGCGGCCGCACACCTCGCCCAGGGTGATGGCGATCTCGGCGCAGGTGGAGGCCGCCAGGCCGGCGTTGGCCAGGCCGCTGCGCGCGGCTATCCTTCGCCTCCAACGACGATGTGACCCCGGGGGCGAGGGATGGAGAGTGCGGACTATGTGCACCTGCTGCGGCTCAACGAGCAGGCCAGCCGGGAAACGCCCGAGCGCTATCGCCAGCGCGTGCTGCGCTTTGCGGTGCTGGGCTATGTGGCGGTGTTCCTGTTCGGCCTGCTGGCGCTGGCCGGCCTGCTATGGCTGGGCTGGCGCTGGCAGCATGGGGCCAGGCTGGCGGGCTGGATGATCTGGGGCGGCCTGGCTTGCCTGGGCCTGCTGTGGGCCACGCTGCAGGGCCTGCGCGTGCCGTTCCGGCTGCCCGAGGGTCAGCCGGTCGCGGCGCAGGAGGCCCCCGAGCTGTTTGCCGGCCTGGCGCGCATCCGCGCCAAGGTGCGGGGCCCGGCGCTGCACCAGGTGCTGATCACCGACGACTTCAACGCCGCCATCGTGCAGCAGCCCATGCTGCTGGGGCTGAGGCATCGCAACTATCTGCTGCTGGGCTGGCCGCTGCTGGCGGCGCTGGAGCCCAAGCGCATGTTCGCCGTGGTGGCGCATGAATACGGCCATCTGCGCGGCGACCATGGCAAGCTCTCGGCCTGGATCTACCGCACGCGCATGTCCTGGGCCGGGCTGAGCCAGCGCTACGCGGAAAGCTCCTCGGCGCTGGGCTGGCTGATGGCCGGCTTCGTGGCCTGGTACTTCCCGCGCTTCAACGCGATGAGCTTCGCGCTGGCGCGCCAGGACGAGTACGAGGCCGACCGCGTGTCGGCGCGCCTGTTCGGTGCCGAGCTGGCCGCCCATACGCTGCAGGAGGTGGCGCTGAAGGCGCAATGGTTCGGCAGCGACTTCTGGCGCCTATGGTGGCGCCGCGCGCGCACCGATGAGGCTGCCAGCACCGGGCCTTGTGTCGGGCCTTATGCCGGCATGAACAAGCTGCTGCAGCAGCCGCTGGACGCGGCCTGGCAGCGCGAGGCCCTGCAGCGCGAGTTCAAGCGCCTGGCCGGCTTTGACGACACCCATCCGGTGCTGAAGGACCGCCTCGCGAGTCTGGGTCAGCAAGGCGGCCTGCCGCGGCTCTCGGCCATGCGCTCCTTGCGTTTGCTGGGCGAGGCGCGGGCGCGCATCGCGCTGGCGCTGGATGCGGCCTGGTGGCAGGCCAACCGTGCCGACTGGCGCGTACATGGCGAGCGCCTGCGTGCCCTCAACGAGGAGGCGCAGGCGCTCAGCCAGCGCGCCCATGAACTCAGTGCCGCCGAGTGGTTGCGCTGGGCCGATGCGGTGGAAAGCCTGAGCGACAAGGATCCGAGCCCCTGGCTCGAGCGCGCGCTGCTGCTCGCGCCCGAGGACCCACATGCGCTGCGCCGGTTGGCACGCCGCCATGCCGCCAGCGGCGATGTGCGCGTGGGCGCCTGGCTGGAGACGCTCTACCAGCGCCACGAGGCCCAGGCCTGGGCGGCCGCTGAACTGGCGCAGACCTGGGTGGACGCCTGCAGCGCGCGCGACGCGCCGCTGCCGCCCGAGCAGCGCCGCCTCTGGCGCGAGCGCCTGGAGAGCAGCCGCGCGCTGGAGGAGGCAGCTTGGGCCAGCTTTCAGGCGCTGATGCCCTGGGACCAGGGCATCCCGCTCCAACTCGAGGAGGCCCAGCTGCGCGAGTTGCGTGGCATCACCTTGCGCGAGGCCGATCTGCGCGGCGCCTGGGTGGGCGAGCAGGCGCTGGACGTGAAGCCGGCGCGCCGCCACTTCACCCTCTGGCTGCAATGCCGGCCCGGCCTCTCGGACGAGGCGCTCGACGATCTGGCGCAGCGCGTCTACGACGCCTCCGACCTGCCCGGCCGCGCGCGCGTGGTGGTGCTGGGCCGCCATGTGCCGGCCGACAAGCTGGCGCAGGCGCGCGAACTCAAGCTCCTGGTGCAGCGGCGCTGAGGCCGCCTAACTTCGCAGGGCCCTGGCGAGCGCGCGCACCGCCTTGACGATCTGATCGACCTCGACGCTACCGTAGCCGATGCACAGCCCCGGCTGAACCAGTTTGCCCAGGGCATGGGCCGACAGCGGCAGGGCCCCCGGCAGATGGATGCGCGCCGCTGCCACGATGCGTGACGCCTGCGCCGGCCGCGTGAAGCGCACGCTCAGGTGCAGGCCGGCCGCGCCCGGCATGACCGTCATCCAGTCGGCCAGCTGAGCCTGCAGGGCGCGCTCCAGCGCCTGGCGGCGCTGCGCATAGATCGGCCGCATGCGGCGGATGTGGCGGGCCAGATGGCCCTCGGCAATGAAGTCAGCCAGTACCGTCTGGCCGATCACATCGCTGTGCGAATCGGCGCAGCGTTTGAGATCGACCAGCGCCTCGCGCGCCCAGGCCGGTGCCACCACAAAGCCCTTGCGTAGCGCGGGAAACAGGCTCTTGGAAAAGGTGCCGACGTAGAAGACGCGCGCGTCGCGATCGAGCGTCTGCAGGGCATCCTGCGCATGCGGCTCGAACAGAAACTCGCCGTCATAGTCGTCCTCGATTACCACCGCATCCCGGGCCCCGGCCCACGCCAGCAGGGCGGCGCGGCGCGCCGCCGACATCACCGCACCGGTGGGCGACTGGTGCGAGGGCGTGACGCAGACGATGCGCGCCTCGGTCGGCAGGCGATCGACTCGCAAGCCCTGTTCATCGACCGGCACCGGCACCACGCATGCGCCCGCGGCCGTGAAGGCGGCGCGCATCGGCGCATAACCCGGATCTTCCACCGCCACGCAGCGGCGCTCCGGACTCACCAGCAGGCGGGCCAGCAGATCGAAGGCCTGCTGCGCGCCGGAGCTGACCAGCACATCGTCGGGCTCGCAACGCACCGCGCGCACAAACGCGACATGGCCGGCAATCGCCTCGCGCAGCGCCGGCAAGCCTTGCGGCGGGCCGTAGGCAAAGGGCAGGTCGGCGGCCCTGCGCAAGGCCCGGCCGCTGAGGCGCCGCCAGGTCTCGTGATCGAAGAAACGGTGTTCGGGCACACCGGTGCGAAAGCTCCGCGCGGGCAGGGGGGCGTCGTGACCGATGCGCTGTACCGGCTGGCGCCACGCCGGTCCCAGGCGCGCCTCGCTGGCGCGCTTGGAGGCCACCGGCGCTGCCTGAGCCGCGACGGCGCGCGGACCGGTCACGATGCTGCGCCCGCCGGGGCGCGACTGCGCATGCCCTTCGGCCTGTAAGAGGTCGTAGGCGGTGATCACGGTGTTGCGCCCCAGGCCCAGGGCCGCAGCGAGGCGCCGCGTCGAGGGCAGGGCGTAGCCCGAGGGCAGGCGCTGCTCCAGGATCGCGGCGCGCAGCTGCCGGTGCAGTGCCAGCGTCAGACCACCCGGGCGCACGCCGTCCAGGCGCAGCTCGAAGGGTAGAACTGGTCCCATCAATATGGGAGCAACTGTATCTTTCATGGAACCATTATGGTCGGCAGAGTAGCAGCTCATGAACAGCTATATCTGCATCACCTGTGGCACCCAGTTCGCGCCCAGGGCCCAGCCGCCGTCGAACTGCCCGATCTGCACGGACGAGCGCCAATACGTCAGCTGGCAGGGCCAGGGCTGGACCACGCCGGCCGCGCTGGCCGAACACCACCGTCTGCGCATTGGCGACGATGCCGGCCTGCTGGCGATCGACATGGCCGGCAGCTTTGGCATCCCACAGCGCGCCCTGCTGCTGCCCACCGCTGCCGGCAACATCCTGTGGGAATGCCTCAGCCTGGTCACCGAGGAGGCGGTGGCCCGCCTGCGCGCGCAGGGCGGGGTGGACCGCATCGTCATTTCACATCCGCACTTCTATGCTTCCATGCTGCAGTGGAGCGAGGCCCTGGGTGGCGTTCCCGTGCTGTTGCATGCCGCCGACCGAGACTGGGTACAAACCCCGCATCGCCTGATCGAGCATTGGCAGGGCGACTCGCTGGCGCTCGGTGGCGGCGTCACGCTCCTGCGCACCGGCGGGCATTTCCCCGGCAGCACGGCGCTGCATTGGCAGGCCGGCGTGCGCGGCCGCGGCGCACTCTTTGTGGGTGACTCGCCCCATGTCGCGATGAACCGCCGCAGCGTCAGCTTCATGTACAGCGTGCCCAACCAGCGACCGCTGCCGACCAGCGCCGTGCGCGCGTTGCGCGAGCGCCTGGCGCCGTATGACTTCGACGACGTCTACGGTTTCAGCTGGGGCCGCAACATCCTCGGCGCGGGGCGCGCCGCCGTGGATGCGTCGTTCGAGCGCCATCTGCATGCCGTCACCCATTGAGCCCACTGAACCAGCCCGGAGCATCGTCCCATGACCTTCGAAACTGCATCCCTCGCCGCCATCAGCCGTGCCGACGCCACGCCCTGGGTGCCCTCATCGACGCCCGGCAAGTCGGCGCGCCTGTTGCGGTTGCTGCCCGACAACGCCGGCTTTGTCGAGCTTCTGCGTATGGAGCCCGGTGTGGCGATGCCGCTGCATCGGCACAGCGGCGCGGTGCACGCCTACAACTTGAGCGGCTCGCGGCAATTGCACACCGGCGAGGTGGTCGGGCCGGGCGACTATGTCTACGAGCCTCCCGGCCATACCGACTGGTGGCGCGTGGTGGGCGACACCCCCATGGTGGCGCTGGTGCTGGTGCTGGGCGTGGTGGAATTCCTGAGCGCGGATGGCCAGGTGCGCGGGCGCGCAGACGCCGGCACGCAGCGGCTGGAACTTGAGCAGTATTGCCGCGTCCATGGGCTGACCATGCCCGATCTGTCGGGCTGAGCCGCGGGCGCAGCCGGCGCGGGCTTGTATGCTGTCGGGTGTGACGACCGGGGCCGCCGCCCCCCAGCACCCGACCCTGGACGTTTCCGTTGCCGCCCTCTCTTCTGTTGCCAGCATCTTGGATAGCCCTCAGGCCGGCCGCCATCTTGGTCCGGCTGATCGGCCTGCTCCTGCTGGCGGTGGTATGGCTGCCCGCGCAGGCGCAGGGCCTGGGGCCGGCCGGCGCGGCCAGGGCGCTGAGCCAGTACAAGGTGGACAGCTGGCAGACCGAGCAGGGCCTGCCGCTCAACACGGTGCAGGCGCTCTACCAAAGCCATGACGGCTATCTGTGGGTCGGCACGGCCGGCGGGCTGGCGCGCTTCGACGGCGCCCGCTTCACCGGTTTCGACGCGCGCCAGGCGCCCAGCATGGCCTCCGAGCCGGTATTCGGTTTCATGGAGGACGCGCAGCGCAACCTCTGGATCGGCCACAGCAAGGGCGCGGCCATCTACCGCAAGGGCAGCTTCCAGGCCATGTTCGGCAGCGAGGTCACCGATGGCCGGCGCGTCTGGGCCTTTGCGCAGGCGGCCGACGGCGTGATCTGGGCCGCCACCGAGAACGGCCTGGTGCGCTGGGAACAAGGGCCGGGCAAGGGCGCCACCAGGCTCTACCAGCAGGCCGACGGCCTGCCCACCAACCGCCTGCGCACGCTCGCCTTCGACCGCGCCGGCACGCTCTGGATCGGCACCTCGGGCGGCGGCCTGGTGGCGCTTGCCGCCGGGCGCTTCCGCACCCTGGGCCCGGAGCAGGGCTTCCCGCATCTGCAGGTGCGCCATGTCATCGCCGACCCCGCTGGCGGCATCTGGGCCGCCACCGCCGGCGGCGGGCTGGCGCGCGTGGAGGAGGATGGCCGCATCCGCGTCTATACGCTGGCCGACGGCCTGCCCACCGACCAGCTCACCAGCCTGGCGCGCGATGCGCAGGGGGCGCTCTGGATCGGCAGCTGGGGCGCCGGCGTGAGCCGCATGCTGGAGGACGGGCGCTTCAGCACCATCTCCAGCGCCAACGGCCTGGCCGGCGACCAGATCTGGAGCGTGCAGGCCGACCGCGAGGGCAGCATCTGGATCGGCACCTGGGTGGGTGGCCTGAACCGGCTGCGCAACCGCGCCTTCGGGGTGCTGGGCACGCCCGAGGGCCTGTCGCACGACAATGTGCGCGCGGTGCTGCATGGCCGCCAGGGCGTCACCTGGGTCTCGACCTCGGGCGGCGGGCTCAACCGCATCGAGGGCCAGCGCATCAGCGCGCTGCGCAAGGCCGATGGCCTGCCCACCGACGAGATTTCCAGCCTGCTCGAGGACCGCGATGGCGCGCTCTGGATCGGCAGCTACACCGCCGGCGTGGCGCGTCTGCAGGGCGGCAAGATCGAGCGCTTCGGCCCGGCCCAGGGTCTGCCCAGCGCGGAGGTGCGCGTGCTGTTCCAGGACCGCAGCGGCACGCTGTGGGCGGGCACGCAGTCGGGGCTGGCGCGCTTCAGCGGCAAGGGTTTCGAAGCGGTGCGCGACGAGGGCGCACCGCGCGGCGGCGTGGCGGCGATGCTGCAGGACCGGCAGGGCACGCTCTGGTTCGGCACCACCGGCGACGGCCTGGTGCGCCTGCGCGACGGGCGCTTTCATACCCTCAGCAAGGCCGACGGCCTGGTCTCGAACTGGGTCATGGCGCTCTACGAGGACGCCGATGCCAAGCTCTGGATAGGCACGAACGGCGAGGGCATGAACCGCCTGAGCGACGGCCGCCTGACGGCGATACGCCCGGCCGACGGGCTCTGGGACGGCATCGCGCTGACCATTCTGGAAGACCGCGCCGGCTATCTGTGGATGAGCTGCAACCGCGGCTTCTTCCGCGTCGCGCGCGCCGAGCTGAATGCCTTTGTCGAAGGGCGCCAGGCCAAGGTCAGCTCGAGCGGCTTCGGCCCGGGCGACGCGCTGCGCAGCACCACCTTCGCCGGTGGCCTGCAGCCGGCCGGTGCCATCGACGCGCGCGGCCAGCTCTGGCTGCCCTCGTCCAACGGCCTGGTGATCGTCGACCCGGCCCGCCTGCCGGGCGCGGGGCAGCCGCCGCAGACCCAGCTGGAGGGCGTGCTGCTGGATGGCGTGAGCCGACCGCTGGATGCCGAGGTGCTGCTGCCGCCGGGCTCGGTGCCGCTCACGATCCGCTATGCCGCGATGACCCTGCTGAACGCCGACCGCGTGCGCTTTCGCTACCAGATGGAGGGCATTACGCGCGACTGGGTGGACGCGGGCCGCAGCCGCGAGGCCGCCTTCCCGGCGCTGCCGCATGGGCAGTACCGCTTCCGCGTCGCCGCCTCGACCGATGGCGTGCATTGGAGCGAGGCCGCGGCGCCGCTGCTGATCACCGTGCGGCCCTATGTCTACCAGACCGGCTGGTTCATGGCGCTGGCCCTGCTGGGCACGCTGGCGGCGCTGGTGGCGCTGTTCCGCCTGCGCACCCACGCGCTGCGCGCCCGCCATGTCGAGATGGAGCGCCTGGTGGCGCAGCGCACCGAGGAGCTGCGGCAGGCCAACGAGCATCTCTCGCGGCTCTCCTTCGTCGATGCGCTCACCGGCTTGGCGAACCGCCGCCGCTTCGACGAGGTGCTGGCCGAGGAATGGCGGCGCGCGCGCCGCAACCGCGTGCCGCTGGCGCTGGTGATCGCCGACATCGACGGCTTCAAGCTCTACAACGACCGCCTGGGCCATCTGGAGGGCGACCGCTGCCTGACCGCGGTGGCCGCGGTGTTCGCGCATGCGGTGGGGCGCGCCGGCGACCTGGCGGCGCGCTATGGCGGCGAGGAGTTCGTCGTGCTGGTGCCGGGGGCGGACCCGGCCGCCGCCTGGCAGGTGGCCGAGGGCATACGCGTCGCCTGCGAGGCGCTGGCGATCCCGCACCCCGCCGCCCCGGTGGGCGAGGTGATCACGCTGAGCCTGGGCGTGGCCTCCTGCATTCCCTCGGAGCAGGCCTCGGCCGAATCGCTGTTCGCGCTGGCCGATGCCGCGCTCTACTGCGCCAAGCAGGAGGGGCGTAACCGGGTCAGCGTGGGGGGGCTGGGCAAGACCTGACACCGCCGGTCGGCCGGCGTCGTAACATCAAGCCATGGTCATCTTCTACTGGGTCATGGGCCTGCTCATCGTCGGCACGTTCGTGCCCTCGGTGTTCTATCTGCTGCTGTATGCGATCACGGGCGACGACCGTGCCGCGCAGCGTGCCAGGGCGCTGTGGAACGTCAGCCGCACCGCCGGCATGTTCGGCATCAACCTGCTGATATGGGGGCATGTGGCGGTGGGCCTGTGGCGGCTCTGGTTCCACTGAACTGGCCCGTCAGCGGCTGAGTCCGCGCGCGGCGATCTCCCACAGCGCCTCGACCCGGCCGGCGCGCACCGCCACCAGCTGCCCGTGCAGGTTCAGCGTCGGGTCGCAATGCCCGGGCACCAGCAGCAGCTGGCTGCCCAGCGCCGGCCGCGCCACATCGCCGCCGTCCACGCCGCCGTCCACGCCGCACTGCACGATGCCATGCTCGTCGTTGGCCGACACATAGTGCAGCTGCGGCTGGCCCCAGACGCCGGGCAGGCCCGAATCGGTGGCGAGCGACTTGAGGCCGGCATCGAGCACGCAGCGCTCGCCGTTGCCCAGGCTCATCACCGTGCTGGCGAGGAACAGGCTGTGCTCGAAGCGCAGCGTGCCCGCGACCTCGTTGCGGCCGTAGTCGCCGTCCATGAAGACATAGGAGCCCGGCTGCACCTCGGTGTAGACGCCGCTGGCCAGATCGAACTCGACGCTGCCGGTGCCGCCACCGGTGACGACCTCGCAGCGCTGCCCCGCGGCCGCCAGCGCCGCGACCACCGCCCCGGCACGCTCGGCGGCCAGGGCCGCGGCGGCGCGGCGTTCGCCATGTCCGCGCAGATGCTGGATCGAGCCCTGGTAGGCCTGCAGGCCGGCAAAGCGCAGCTGCGCGTGCCGGCCGAGGGCATCGAGCAGGCGCAGCACCGCGGGCGCGTCGTCCACGCCGCAGCGGTGCTGGCCGATATCGATCTCCACCAGCACGTCGAGCCGGCTGCCGGCCGCGCGCGTGGCGGCCGCCAGCGCCTCGATCTGCTGCACATGGTCCACGCAGACGCTCATGCGCGCGTGCAGGGCCAGCTGCGCCAGCAGGGTCGCCTTGGCGGCGCCGCCGATCTCGTTGCTGATGTGGATGTCGCGCACCCCCGCCCGCACAAAGGGCAGGGCCTCGCTGACCTTCTGGCAGCAGATGCCCACGGCGCCGCGCTGCAGCTGGGCCAGCGCGATGGCCGGGCATTTGTGCGCCTTGGCATGCGGGCGCAGCGCCACGCCGGCGGCCGCGGCGGTGGCCCGCATGCGCTCCAGATTGCGCTCGAAGGCATCGAGCTCCAGCAGCAGGGCGGGGGTGTCGATGGCGGCAAGTGGGTCGCCGATGCGGGCGGGCGGGGGCAGGGTCAGGTCTTGAGCGCTCATGGCGCCATTCTGCGCCGCCCCGGTGGGTCCAGCACCAGGCTGGAGAGATAGGCGTCGGGGTGGCGCGGTAGCAGGCGCAGTTCGCAAGTGCCGGCCAGGCGCTGGGCTTGCGGGTCGCGCCGGCGCGCTTCCGCCTCGGTGAGGCGACACAGCGACTGCTTGCGCCGCCCGGTGGCGGGGTCGCGCAGTAGCCAGTACCAGAATTCAACGGTCTTGCTCATGGCTTCATCTTGGCGGGGCTATGGCTCATGGCGTGAGCCAGCCGGCTCAGCCGTGCGCGGGCTCGATCAGGGGTTCGGCCAGATCCTCGTCGGCGGCGGTCTGCCAATGGCCGGCCGGGCGCAGCGGTGCCAGTGCGGCCGCGGTGAGGCCGCGCTCGAACAAGCTGTTGAGCCCGGCATCGGCGCGGATGCGCTGCAGCGCCGCCTGAATGGGCGCCGCGAACTGCGGCCGCAGCCGTGCCATCGCCAGCAGCTGCGAACCATGCCGCTGGGGCAGGACCTGCCACCAGGCCAGGATGCTGGCGGGATCGTTCAGATTCAGGATCATGGCTTTACGCTCCTCGAACGGGGCAGCGCGGGGCTGCGTTGGTGCTGTACGAATATACAGTAGTTTGCGAGAGAGTGAAGATTTCTGCGCGCCGCTTGTCGAAATCCCCCACGATGGCGCGTCGTGGAGTGAGTCCCCCTTCGTCTGCCCATAGCAAGGAGCCGCCATGCGCCGAACCGCCCCCCCAGCCTCGCCAGCCTCTTCCTCTTCGTCCAGCCGGCGCAAGGCCGCCACGCGCCTGGTGCTGCTGGTGGCGACGCGCAAGGGGGCCTGGCTGTTCCACGGCGATGCCCGGCGCAAGACCTGGACGGCCGATGGCCCGCATTTCCTGGGCCACACCATCAGCCACCTGCAGCTGGACCCGCGCGACGGCCGCACCCTGCTGGCCGCGGCCAAGACCGGCCACCTCGGCCCGACGATCTTTCGCTCCACCAACCTCGGCCGCAGCTGGAAGGAGGCGCAGCGACCCCCGGCCTTCGCCCAGGCCAGCGGCGGCATGCCCGGCCGCGCCGTGGACCATGTGTTCTGGCTGACGCCCGGGCATGCCAGCGAGCCGGGCAGCTGGTATGCCGGCACCTCGCCGCAGGGCCTGTTCCGCTCGGAGGATGGTGGCGTCAGCTGGCTGCCGCTGCCCGCCGTCAACGACAACCCGCAGCTGCGCGAATGGATGGGCTCGGTGCAGGACGGCACGCCGGACGGACCGAAGCTGCATTCGGTGATCGTCGACCCGCGGGATGCAAAACATCTCTACTTCGCGATGTCGGGCGGCGGCGTGCACGAGTCGCGCGACGGCGGCGCCAGCTGGTCCACGCTGATCCAGGGCCTGGAGGTGGTGGAGGGCTTCGATCCGGGCACCGTCACCTTCCACGACCCGCATTGCGTGCGGCTGTGCCCCGCCATGCCCGATCGCCTTTATCAGCAGAACCATTGCGGCATCTACCGGCTAGATCGCAATGGCAATCCAGCTGGCGAGGTCTGGCAGCGCATCGGCCGCAAGATGCCCAAGCGCGTGGGCGATATCGGCTTCCCGATGGTGGTGCACCCGCGCGATGCCGATACCGCCTGGGTCTTCCCCATGGATGGCACGACCGTCTGGCCGCGCACCAGCCCGGCCGGGCGCCCGGCGGCCTATGTCACGCGCAATGCCGGCAAGAGCTGGCAGCGGCTGGACCAGGGCCTGCCGGAAAGTCAGGCCTGGTGGACGGTGAAGCGCCAGGCCATGACGGCGGACGCCCTGGCCACGCCGGCCCTCTACCTGGGCACCACCAGCGGCGAGTTGTGGATCGGCAGGGACGAAGGCGCGAGCTGGAGCAACATCGCCCGCCACCTCCCGGAGATCTACGCCGTGGAAGTGGCCGAGCTCGGCGCATGAGTGGCGGCGCCCGCGCACCGGAGCCGGCAGCATGCAGGTCTTGATCCCCGCCGCACTGCAGTCCTACACGCGCGCCGCGCGGGTGGCGGCCACGGGCGACTCGCTGGACGCCATGTTCGCGGACCTCGAGCAGCGCTACCCCGGGCTGCGGTTTCGCGTCGTCGACGAGCGCGGCCTGCTGCGGCCCAATATGCGCATCTTCGTCAACGGCTTGGGTGTGCGGGAACTCCGGCATGCGCTGCAGCCGGAGGACGCCGTGGCCATCGTGCTGGCCCTCAGTGGCGGTTGAATCGGGGGACGCGCGCGCTTGAACGGGCCGGCCTCAAGAGACCTGGCCCGACCAGAACTCCTTCGCACCCGCGGGCAGGCTTGGCAGCAGCCGCTCGAGGGCGGCCACGTCGACATGCCGGCGCAGCGCGGCCGCAACCGCGGCGATCGCGTCCGGAGGTGAAAAGTTATGCGCCGGGCGCAAGGCGCGAACCTCGGCCAGCAGTTCCTCCCGTGTGCCGAAGCCGGCCACCGGCTCGCCGGGGCGCCAGCCCTCCACGAAGATGGCGCGCAGCACCGGTGGAAGCAGATCCGCAAATCGCAGCGCCTGGTCGATCGAGAGCCGCCGGCGAAAGGTGTGCAGCACGCCGACGACCATGTTCCACGCCATATTGGTGGTGTTCAGGCCCGCGAGATCGCGCGCGTCGACCATGAAGCGCTCGAACTCCAGCGCGGCGTTCTGATATTCGAAGGGCAGCGGCATGGTTGCGGTGCGGGCGAAGGCCTGGGCGGCACTATTCTTGCGGGGCCCGGAAGGCCTTGCACGGATCACCCCGACTCATCGCGGCGGCAGCGCCACGAAGCGATGCCGAACACCGCCAGCCCAGCCGCCAACGCCGGCACCAAGCTCACGACGAGATTGCCGTCCGGCGTGGACCACGAAACCGCCGCCGCCGTGACGAGGGTGGCGATCAAGCCGAGGGCGATGGGACGGGCAGGCGGCTTGGCTTGCGAGCGCTTGCCGGGACTGGCGCTATTCATGGCGATGCTCTCTGGTGTTCGACGCCACCCCACCCAGGCAGCTTGCTGGCTTGCCTGACCCAGTGGGAAAGCTGGGCCTCATTGACCTGCTCGCCTTCGTGAATGTGGAGGTAGCGCACCTCCTGCTGCTTGGATTCGACAGGCGGCAACGGCGTTAGCGCGCTGCCACGGAAGAAGGCTACCTTGACGTATTTTGCGTAGCAATGAAAGCTCAAGAACCACCCTTGGCCCGGCATGCCGTAGAAGGGCGAGTTCCATTTGACCGCCTTGGCTACGTCAGGCACGGTGCGGTCGATCAAGGCATCGATGACGCGGCCGACCTTGCTCTTCCAGCCAGGCATGGCCGCAATGTAAGCCTGGACCGGGCCATCACCATCGCCCTTGGCGACCTGCGGATTCCCGCCTGCGAGCAGCTTTGGTGGGGTGGACATGCGCGTTTGTTCCGACGGGGAGGCTTGGCGAGGCAGCTGTTGGCGACTGGCCTTCAGACTACTTTGGGCCATAGTCTTTGAGCCATTGCTTTGCACTCAGGCGTTCAAGTGCCGCGGCATATCGGGCGTTGACGGTGTGCGCATCGTCAGTATTTTCCTGTTTCGATATGTCGAACAGATGTTCAGCCAGAACAGAACCAATCGCATGGATGCAGTCATGCCGCGACAGCCCTTCTCCCTGGAGTCTCCCAAGCGCCCGAGCAGCTGCTTCGAGCCCCATGGCGATCTGGTTTTCGACGATGGCATGAATCGCGCCGTGCGCCCGCAGGTTCGGAACTCTGACCTTTGCCCTATGGTGATAAGCGATGGCCAAGTCAATCCGAGCTTGCTCATCAAAGGCCAACCACTCGGCCTGACTTGGCGCTGTATCCGGATCGTAGCGATGCACGACGTCCTCCCCACAATGCTAACGTTTTACATCAGCTGCATGACCCGGTTTGCCGGGGCATGTCAGCTCGATGGGAATTCGAAGGGACTTCCCACCTTCAGGCAACGGCGTCAAAGCGCCAAGATTGGTGGTCTGAGTCATCAATCTGCAGCCATGTTGAAAGGGGAAGTCCGTGGACAAGAATACCCAAGTTCCAGCGGTGCGCG
>Ga0208754_100036_pt1 | contig 121207 bp, 123 predicted proteins | sample LakWasMet55_HOW8_2_FD_183889 | JGI IMG/M metagenome (GOLD analysis project Ga0208754, IMG submission 183889) | Freshwater sediment methanotrophic microbial communities from Lake Washington under simulated oxygen tension - Sediment Metagenome... | ecosystem: Environmental > Aquatic > Freshwater... | reverse complement strand
AAGGTTTTATCTTGGTCTATTTTAAGTAAAGTTTCTGGGTTGCAAATTATAATTCTCAAACTGAACTTGCCTATATTAATTTGTGCTTATTCCTTAGCACAATTGGAGAGCTAAATGCTTGGGTATACACAAATGTAATGCACCTGAATCGACTAAGGCTTTGGCCTCAATGGTTGATAATTCCGGCAATACCGGATTTGATAACGTTAAGTTGGCGTAAATCAAACCCATAAAAACATTCTCCAATTTCAAGCTATAAATTCTACAACCATTCCTTCTCAATCCCTTGCTGTGGAAACCGCGCCAGCACCTGTGCCAACACCAGATCATGCAAGTCTTTAACCTTGATTTTATCCACCATTTCATTGGCAAACGCAAAAGTCAGCATATTTCGCGCCGTTTCTTCATCAATACAGCGTGATTGCAGGTAAAAAACCGATTTTTCGTCCAATTGCCCGACCGTCACGCCATGCCCGCATTTCACATCATCGGCATAAATTTCCAGTTGCGGCTTGGTATCCGCTTCGGCATCTGCCGATAGCAACAGGTTGCGGTTGTTCATTTGTGAATCGGTTTTCTGGGCATCTTCAGCGACAGTAACGCGTCCCTGAAAAACGCCTCTGGCGCGGTCATCCAGAACACCTTTGTAGAGTTCGCGGCTGATAGCGTAAGGTTTCAGGTGATTGATGCGGGTATGATTGTCGATATGCTGGCGTTTGACACCCAAATACAAGCCGTTCAATTCACACTCGGAAGCCTGGTCCAGATCGGTATGAATGTCGCTACGCGCCAGCAAGCCGCCAAAAGCAAAGTTATGATGGATAAACCGGGCATTCCTGGATTGTTTAACGTAAGTGCCGCCAAAATGGTAAGCCTTTTCAGACTCGCACTGTATTTTATAAAGCGTCAGTTCGGCATTCTCTCCAACAAAAACTTCTGTGACTGCTGCCGATAAATAGGCGCTGTCCAATCCGGCAAAAGTTTCTATGACTTTAGCTTCTGATGATTCATCGGCAATAATCACCGTGCGCGTGGTAGCCAATACATCGTTTCGAGAGCATAGGTGCAGAACTTGTATCGGTTTTTCCAGAACCTGCTTCGCGGGGATATGGACAAATAAACCATCCGTAAACCAGGCGGTATTAAAGGCGACAAAACTATGCTCATCGTTATTAGCGGCACTGCTAATGTAGTTTTCAAGCTTATCAACCCGTTTCGTCAGGGCGTCCGCCATACTCAGCACAGAAACGGTTTCAGGCAAACCTTCCAAGCTTGAAAGCGTTGCGGAAAAATACCCGTCAACCAACACAACCGACCAAGCATCGGGTAATTGATACGAACGCAGCCAGTTGCTATCAATATCGCTTGCTGCAAGCTGAGTTGCAGGCGAAAACAGTTTTTTCTCCAGCGCCGAGACATTGGTGTAGCGCCATTCTTCTTCCCTTAAGCCCGGAAAACCATGCCCTGAAAATTTCTCAAAGCCATTAGCCCGCAACTGTTGTAACCAAGGGAGCGATTGTCCAGGCAGGGCAGGGGCTATTGTTTCATATTCAGCCGCGTATCGGCTTGCTGTTGTCGCACTCATTACTTGGTTCCCAGAGTTTGTGCTGCAACTTTGTCATCTTCAAGCCAGCCATAACCTTTTTCTTCCAATTCCAGCGCCAGATCCGCACTGCCGGATTTAACGATTTGCCCATGCGCCAAGACATGGACCTTATCCGGTTTGATGTAATCCAGCAAGCGTTGGTAATGGGTCACCATCACAAAAGAGCGATCAGTTGAACGCAAAGAGTTAACGCCTTCAGCAACGATTTTCAGCGCGTCGATGTCCAGGCCGGAATCGGTTTCATCCAGGATACACAGTTTGGGTTCGAGTATCGCCATTTGCAGGATTTCATTGCGTTTTTTTTCGCCGCCCGAAAAGCCTTCGTTGACGGCGCGGTAAAGAAATTTTTCATCCATTTCCAGCAGCCGCACTTTGCCTTTAACCAGCGTTAAAAAGTCCATCGCATCGACTTCCGATTGTCCGTGATATTTACGGATCGAGTTGAGCGCGGCCTTCAATAAATAAATATTGCTGACACCGGGAATTTCCACCGGATATTGAAACGCCAGAAACACACCTTCGCGCGCCCGGATTTCCGGCGGCATTTCCAGCAAGTCTTTGCCTTGGTAAGTGACCGAGCCGCCCGTTACTTCATAACCGGCCTTACCGGACAAAATATGCGACAAGGTACTTTTGCCGGAACCGTTCGGCCCCATAATGGCGTGGATTTCGCCCGCCTTAATCTCAAGGTTAATGCCTTTGAGGATTTGTTTGTCGTTTATGTTGACGGTTAAGTCTTTAATACTGAGCATGGGTTTTCCGTTTTTGCTGGTTTGATAGTGTTTTGGTCGTTGTTGGTTTTATCTTGACCATTCTGATTGTCGGTTTTTTGAATTGTCCTGTAAGTCTTGGCGATCACTCCACATGCCGACAAACCCTTCATCTGATAACTTAGTTTTTATTTTCGCTTGATGGCGTTCTATAAGGAATTCGATAAAATTCTCGATTTGTCGCTGAGCCTCTGGCGGCAGTTGTTCAATATCGTGCAACAATTGGTTAAGGTTCATCATTTATCCTATAAATCAATATCTCTGCCCAAATCCTTGTCGCGTTTAAACAACTCATCTATTTCTACATCGGTCATATCCACATCCCGCAGCTTTCTTAATCGAGATACAAAAGATTTAACATCAACCACACCATCCCTATCCTGCCATAGTTTGGATGCCGGAGTATTCTCAAATAGGCTTCTGCTCGTTTTCACAAATACCCCGTTAAAAAAGGTGACATTGGCAGCAAGCTAATTATTTAACTGGCTTTACGCCCAAATCTTTACAAATTTTATTTGCCAAAATGTCTTTAATTTCTGAGTGTCGCGGAATAGCGGTGCGTTTATTCAGTTTAGTAGGGTGGGGAAACAGCTTTATAGTTTGACCACCATTTGCCGATAAAATCGGTGGGCAAAAAATCATTGCCAACAGAGGCTTAACGTTTATTTTTCCAATTTTTCTTAGCTCATTAGAAACCTTGTCATACCATTCTTGATCAAATGGCTTATTCTGCCATTCTTCGCTAATGTTAAGGTCTAGTTTTAAACCATCCAATCTGCTTAGTTCATCAACTAGAACTTCAACCACTAAGTGTGGGTAACTATATTGATAAGAATTCCTAAATTCGTCACTGTAAATTGTAGATGAATATAAGTCAGCCAATGAAATGCCGCTTCTCAACTTATCTAATAAAATTAATGGTAATTCTTTCTTTTTGATTGCCCATCTTTTATTGAACTTTATATATCTAACTAATTTTATTATTGCATAACCCATTGATACAAAAAGCATCAATGTGAAGCCGAGTAGTTCAATATCTTTTTCTTTAAGAAAAGATTGTAAAAACATTAATCCAAAAGCACTAATAGACAAGCCTTGAATTGCCCACCAAACAAAAAAAACTAGCGACTTAAAAAGAGGCCATATTTTTTTAATCCAAGGAGTTAAATATAATAATGGAATTAGAATTGGCAATAATAGAATTATCAATACAATTGCAAGGCGATCTTTTAAGCTCTCATTTAATTTCATGGCTTATTATTCTACAAACCGTATTAGATGTTTTTTCTTCGAATTTAATTGGATTTGCAATTCTGCGCCAATAAATCCGCCAACGCTTCCCTAGTCAATTCATTGGTGACAACCTGAATCACCCAATCATAAAGTTCAGCATTAGTCATCAACGGTTGCTTTTGATTAGCCACTAAAAATACCAACATACAAGCAGCGGCAACCCGTTTGTTGCCATCCACAAAAGGATGGTTACGGGCAATGGAATAACAATATTGCGCTGCGACTTGATAAATGTCTTGCGTGTAATGCCAAGTTTGTTCCGCCGCGCCTAAAGCAGATTCCAGCAGGACCTCATCCCTTAACAACGGCGAACCGCCGAAGCGTCCGATTTGTTGCTGGTGAATTTTTAATGCCAAGGCTTTAGATATAAAGAACATGCTTGCGACTTATTGGGCTAATTTTTCAAAAGCCTCGGCATACTGATCCATCAATTGGGCATGAATAGCTAATGCCGCTGCTTCCGTTACTTGCCCGGTTTCTTCGTGTTTTTGTTCCAACCTCAAAATATATTCAAAAACTTCAGTTTGTAAGGCGACAGGTAACTGTTCAACATGTTGTTGTATTTTTTCGACTAGCTGCATATTCAATCCCCTATACATTGATAAATTTTTCTATGCGTTGCTTATATTCTGCCAACGAGGCGCATTCAACAAACAATTCCAACGCTTCTTTCAAATTGTCTTTAGCCTAGTAAACTGATCGTATTTTTAAACAATTGCAACTCCACCAACAACGCCGGAACATCCGTTTCAATAATGCTCCATAACGTGTCGTTGTCTATGCCCAGATAACCATGGATCAAGCGGTTGCGGGTAGCTATCAGTTGTCGCCACGGAATTTGTGGGTTGTTTTTACGCACTTCTTCGGGGATATGCGTGGCGGCTTCGCCGATGAGTTCCAGATTCCGCACGGTGGCATCGTAGGTTAAGCCACTGTCGATAAAATCAGTTTGGTTAAAGCCTTCGGTATAGGCGATGACTTTTTCTGTAAAGCCAATCATGTCATCCAGATAAAAATGCCATTCCCGCACTGCATTAGACATCTATCGTTTCCTGTTCGATATACGGGCGCAATTGCTGGCGCAGAGCTTTGTCGGTGACTAAATCGACGGCGCATCCTAGGCAATCTTCCAGTAAAAACAACACGCCAAAATAGCGTTCTGAAGTCGCCAAGCCATCGAAAGCAACCAATATATCCACGTCGCTCTGGTCGCTGGCTTCGTCGCGGACGGTTGAGCCAAACAACGCCAAACGCACCACGCCGAATTGTTGTGCCAAAATTGGCTTAATGCGGGTCAGCACTTCCAGAGCGACGGCTTTACGCATACAACAGCCGCCCTTTCGATTCAGGCACATAACGCCCCAGTTCCACAGCCGTTTCTATCCATTCAGCAATCACTTGTTCTGCATTTTTAACAGCTTCCTGATACGTTGCGCCATCCGCCATGCAACCCGCCAACTCCGGCACTTCGGTGATATAGGCTTGATTTTCTTCGCTCCAGTAAATAATCATTTCATATTTAGCCATATCGAACGCCATCAAAACTAAGGGAAGAACTTATAAATTTCTTTTCTGTGCATAATGGTTTTTACAGTCACAACATCATTCTCAACCATTAAACCCAGCCGATATTGACCAAATCTGGCTTTATAAAATCGGTCATACCCTTGCATTTTTTCAACTTTTCCCAAGCCTGACAGTGACGTGGTGGAAGCCAATTCGGCAAAGACAAAAGATTCAACTTTTTCGCGTGTTTCTCTTGGAATAGCCGCTAATTGCTTTAAGAATTTTTTGCTGTAACTGACCCGCATCAAGCTTTATCCAAAGCTGCATAATAGTTTTTTGCGTCTTCTATCGTCATTACTTCGTTGTCACCGTCGTCCATAAGCTGAGCTAAGGCATAGTTTTCTAAAACATTTTCTATTTTTTCGAAAGTGGCAATATCCAGTTGGACGGCAACCCGTTGATTAGCTTCATTAACAATGTATTGTCTATTTAATTCCATACGCTTAACCTCATGAATTAACCCACCGACCCTTCCAGGCTCAATCCCAACAATGCCTGCGCCTCGACCGCAAATTCCATCGGCAATTCCTTAAACACTTCCTTGCAGAAACCATTAACAATCATCGACACCGCATCTTCGGCGGAAAGCCCCCGTTGTTGGCAGAAAAACAACTGGTCTTCGCTGATTTTAGAGGTAGTGGCTTCGTGCTCGACTTGTGCGGACGGTTGTTTGACTTCGATATAGGGGAAGGTATGCGCGCCGCACTGGTCGCCTATTAATAAGGAATCGCACTGGGTATAGTTGCGTGCGTTTTCGGCACTTTTTAAAACTTTCACTAAGCCTCTATAAGTGTTCTGTGCTTTGCCTGCGGAGATACCTTTGGAGACAATCGTGCTGCGGGTGTTTTTACCGATATGGATCATCTTGGTGCCGGTATCGGCCTGCTGGTAATTGTTGGTCAGCGCTACAGAATAGAATTCTCCGATAGCGTTGTCGCCGGTCAGGATGCAACTGGGATATTTCCAGGTAATTGCTGAACCCGTTTCGACCTGTGTCCACGAGACTTTGGAGTTTTCACCACGGCAATCGGCGCGTTTGGTGACGAAGTTGTAAATACCGCCCAAGCCGTTTTTGTCGCCGGGATACCAGTTTTGCACGGTGGAATATTTAATCGTGGCATCTTTCAGCGCAATCAATTCGACAACGGCAGCGTGCAGTTGGTTTTCATCGCGCATAGGTGCAGTGCAGCCTTCCAGGTATGACACATGACTACCTTCGTCGGCAATAATCAGTGTTCTTTCAAACTGTCCGGTGTTGGCGGCGTTGATGCGGAAATAGGTGGACAATTCCATTGGGCAGCGCACGCCTTTGGGAATGTACACGAAAGAACCGTCGGTAAATACGGCTGCATTCAAGGCAGCGAAAAAGTTATCGGTATGCGGGACAACCGAACCTAGATATTGTTTGATTAAGTCTGGATGGTCGCGCAGTGCTTCCGAGATCGGGCAGAAAATTACGCCTGCGTCTTTAAGCTTGCCTTTAAATGTTGTTGCTACGGACACGCTATCAAAAACCGCATCAACGGCAACACCCGCCAAACGCTCCTGTTCATCCAGGGGAATCCCCAGTTTTTTATAGGCTTCCAGGACTTGCGGGTCGATTTCATCCAGGCTTTTTGGACCGTCTTCTTTGCGTTTGGGTGCGGAATAGTAGCTGATGGCCTGATAGTCTATGGGATCGAATTTCACGAACGCCCATTCGGGGGATTTTAGCGTCTGCCAGTGCCGGAACGCTTTTAGCCGGTATTCCAGCATAAACTCAGGCTCATTTTTGACTTTCGACAGTTTATGAATCACTGCTTCATCCAGGCCAACAGGAAATGTGTCGGTTTCCAATTCGGTTACAAAACCTTGTTTGTAACCCTGATTAATGAAGTTGTTGATTTCTTGCGCGCTTGCTGACATAAAAAACTCTCTGTATAAAATATTGGCGTACTGGATGCAAAAGCACTTGTCTGTCTATCTGTATAAACTTGCAACCGGAATCCTGATTTCTTTCATAACATCAGCAGGTCTAATCATATCTGCCAATGATACTGACTCAAGGGCGTTATGAATAGCTTGACTAATCAGGCTCCAGTTAGCGCCAATTCCACAGCCCGAAGCCTGTTCACAGCCTTGATGGGAAATGCTGCATTCTGTCAAAGCTATTGGCCCCTCTAATGCACTAATTACGGATGCAACAGTAATTTCTTCCGGTGTTCTGGCTAATGCATAACCGCCTTTAACGCCGCGCGTAGAAATTATCACATTGGCGTTAACCAGTATTTTAAGTATCTTGCTAACGGTAGGCAAAGCAATACCGGTAGCCAGGGATATTTCCATAGCGGCATGAACATGTGTGTTGTCTCTGGCCATGAAACTTAAAATCACCGTTGCATAATCAGTTAGTTTGCTTAGCCGTAACATAAACTGCTCCAAAATTTAGGACTATTTTAGTACTATTTAATTCCGTAGTAAAGAAGTTGGTTATTATTAAAGGCAATATCAGCAATTGTCGGCATAGTATCATTTATAACAAAAAAGCCGACACCTTCACGGCAATAAATAGTTGGCGTCAAAAGTTAGTTGCTTATATGCTGGGGCAAAAAATAGTATCCTATCGCGTAACAAAATTGGAACAGATGCCGAAACAAGCATGAAGCACAATATTCTTGTCAGCAAGCCTGATGATTTGAACGTTGCCTGGGCACAACAAGTTGTTAGTAAACATGAGCCTGCTGCAGTTGTTTCCCGTGTTGATATTGTATCTGTCGATATTGGCACAACAACGCGTGTGCGTCTTTCGGTTGAACACGATGGCGCACAAAATCTGCCCCAACGATGGTTTGTAAAACTGCCGTCGCTCGCTATTCGGGCAAAGTTGATAACGGCTTTGCCAAGATTGCTGCATACGGAAGTGCGTTTTTATAACGAAGTTGCACGGGCTGTCCCAGTCCATATGCCTGTCTGTCTGGCGGCGCAAAGTAAATTTGGACAAGGCTCCATACTGGTTCTTGCCGATGTTATTGAGTTTGATGCGATTCCCGGTTATGTCAGCGATACCCTGACATTTGCACAAGCAAATCTGGTTGTCGAACAACTTGCCAATTTTCATGCACGTTTTTGGAATAATCAGAGCCTCGAGCGAAACTACTTCTGGCTGGCAGGTTCTGTTCGGCGTCTGGAGGATGCGTTGGGTTCAATCCTAGCCGTGCCGTTAATGAAGCGTGGCTTGGCTTTGGCAGGTAACTTTATACCTGCAACGCTGCATTCGCCAGCAGTGCATTATGCCCGCCAGCGCCATAAAGCGATGCGCTTTCTTGCTGATGCACCGCAGACATTGATCCATCATGATTGTCATCCGGGCAACTTGTTCTGGAAAAAATCCCAGCCCGGATTTCTCGACTGGCAGCTTGTCCGAATTGGCGATGGGGTAGGCGATATCGCCTATTTTCTGGCGACGGCACTAAGTCCGGAAACTCGTAGACAGCATGAAATAGCCCTGCTTGATAAATACTTGCAGGTTCTCGCTGGTAACGGCATTACTGATATTGATAGTGGCTATTTACTGCAACGCTATCGTGCTCATCTTGTCTATCCTTTTGAGGCAATGATTGTTACGCTGGCGGTAGGCGGAATGATGGCCTTGGAGGGTAATCTTGAGCTGGTTCGACGAACGGCTGCGGCAGTGAAAGACCTTGATGCTTTTGCAGCGTTGCCTATACGTTATTAGTGGGCCAGCTTTGACGTTCGCAGTTCTGAGGCTATGCAGAAAAACCTGTTCTAGCCAACTTTATCAAGTTCTGGATGTACTTTAAACATCACTGGGAAACATCCATTTTGTAGCCGAAGCCGCGCAAGGTTTTGAAAAGTTTTGGTTCATAATCGTCATCGATCTTGCGTCGCAATTGACGAATATAAACGTCCACGACATTGGTCAACGGATCGGCGCTATAGCCCCAAACCTGTTCCAGGATACGGGTACGGCTTAACACCTTGCCGGGCATGCGCATAAAGCATTCCAGCAAGGCGAATTCCTTCGGAGTCAGGTCGATGAGTGTTTCTCCGCGCCTGACTTCATGAGTATCCAGGTTCAAGCTAAGGTCTGCTACGCGCAATTCCCTTATTTCCGCTTTAATCTCGCTGCCACGACGCATCAGCGCCTCGATTCGGGCGAGCAGTTCCTCAAAAGAAAAAGGCTTGGTCATGTAGTCATCGGCACCCGAACGCAGGCCGGTCACTTTATCCTGTACAGTATCGCGTGCTGTCAGCATCAGGATCGGCGTGTCTACGCCGGTGCCGCGTAAACGCTCGCAAACTTCCCGGCCGTTGATGTCGGGCAAGCCGAGATCCAGAATGATGACCTGAAACTGGCCTTCAGAGCCTAAGGCTATGGCATCCAGTCCGTTACGGGCCACTTCTACCGTATAGCCCTCAGCCTTCAGACCGCGCTGGACAAAATCGACAATGCGCTCATCGTCTTCTACTAGCAGAACTCGCATATATCCTGTACTCATAAATTGTGTAAGTTATTTATATTCTAGCTGATAGTCGTTTTGATCGAATGAAATCAGCGGTAATGTGACAGTGAATGTCGAGCCTGAATTCTCGGTGCTGTTCACGGTAACTTCTCCACCGTGTGCTTTTAATATTGATCTGGCCATTGGTAAACCCAGGCCGCTACCGTCTTGCCGCGAATGCAGCGCATTCTGGCTGCGAAAGTTACGGTCAAAAATACGTTCCAGGTCCTGGGCAGGTATGCCGATGCCCTGATCTTCAATACTGAAACATGCCTGATCTCGATCCAGCCATAATATGACGGAGATGTGGCCTCCCGGTCTGGAGTATCGACAGGCGTTTTCGCCAAGAATAAATAGTACCTGTCGAAGCCGCTGCTTGTCGCCATAGACCCACACAGATTCGGTTAAGGCATTCAGCGAAACGGAAATCGAATTTTCCTCGGCCATTACCTGAAAATCCTCGACGACGCTGGTCAACAGTTCGGTTAAATTCAGGCTGTCCCATTCAAATTGCAGGTTGGCGGCTTCGTTACGGGCCAGGAATAACAGATCCTTGACATATATTCCCAATTGCATGGCCAGTTCGACGATGCGCTGCAAGGCATCCTTATATTCGTCAGCCGAGCGATCCTGCCCGCGTAGCGTTACTTCCGCCTCGCCGCGGATAACGGTAATCGGGGTACGCAGTTCATGGCTGATGTCGGCCAAAAACTCCCGGCGCGCGCCGTCCATGCGTTTTAACTCTTCGTTTAGGCGGTGCAGTTCGAAAGTGCGTTCAGCCACTCTTTTCTCCAGAACAGCGCGTGCCTCGCGCAGTTTATTTTGCTGAAGCCCCAGTTCCTGGGCCATTTGATTGAAATGGCTGGCGAGGTAAGCAAATTCATCGCTGGTTTCGAGCGTAATGCGATAATCCATGTTGCCGGAGGCAATTTCATCAGTACCCTTCATCAAGGCTTCGACAGGTTTCCTGAGTCCGCGTAGAAGCAGTATCCCCGAGGTGAGGCTGAATAGCGCTGCTGCCGATGATGCCAGGATAGCGATCCAGCGCGACTGGGTCACCAGATATTCCAGTTCCTGCCGGGCTTTTCCGGCTTTTTCCCGTTCAACGTTGATGGCAGTATCAATCAACGGCTGGAATTTTCCGTCGATTTCCACTTCCGAGAATTTCGAAAGCGCTTGCATCGCCATTTCGAGCTTGCCCTGTTGACGCAGCCGTTCGACTTCGTTGAAACGATATTCGCTGGCATCCAGGAAAGCGGTGAAATGAGCGACTCTTTCCAATTCGGCAGGCTTGTCGGTCCAGTCTTCACTATCAGAGTCTTCGTCCTGCGATTTGACTGCTGTACTCCTAAGCGTCTGCATCGCTTCGTAAAGACGTTGTTTGGATGATTCGACACCGGCTTCCGCGGTTGGGCTGGCTGTTATCAGCCGATCCATCCGCTGTTTGAAGTGCCGATAGGCTTCCTGGGATAAACGTTCATAATCATCGAAAGCCTCATAGGCTGTTTGGCTACGCTGAAAATACCGGCCAACCTGGCTTGAACCCCAATACAGTGTAATCCCGAGAAACAGGACAAAACCGAATGAAACAGAGATGACTATCGCCAGATGGAAACGAAACATCTATTCTAATTTCCGCCGTCTTGTTCATCCATTTGCTTTTCCATCGACCGTATTGCTTCCAGCTTTTCTCGCAGCAGGCGAGCTTCATTTTTCTTCGATCCATTTGCTCCTTTCGATTCCAGTACCGATTGGACCGTTTTACGTTTGCGCTCCAGTGAACCGAGTTTTTTTGTTGCCGAATTCATCCGTTTTAAGGTTTCCGTATTAATCGCAACAAGTTTTTGCACTTTGTCATCGATCAGGCTTCCTGGTGGGATAGCGCTCATTTCGTTAAGAATGCCAGAAATGTCGCCGCAGGTATCAGAAAGCAGGCGACCTATCATAAGATGCAACTGAATCCCGACTCCCGGTGAATCTTTCTGGCGTTTTATTAACAGGCCGCATACCTCGGCGCGTGACGAAGGTGGTATGTTGGCCATATTGGCACCGAATGCCAGCAGTTCATCAAAGTCTGAGCGTAAATAGGGGTCGTTATAAGGGTTTGCATCTACGCCACTTGGTCCAAACTTTGAGTTGAATCCGCCGCATCCGGTCAGCAGCAGTAGAGTTAGCGCCAGGCTTGTTTTTAGCATAAATAGATTGGATCCATAATTTTCAGATTTCTTCGCCCAACGGTAATTGAACGCGGAAGCGAGCACCCGGTTGATCTTCTCTGGAGTCGATAACATCGACTTTGCCCTGATGGTTGGCGACATACTCCCGGACAATAGCCAGTCCTAATCCCGGGCCTTCGCTATTATCGCCGGATGGTGCAGCTTTGCCACGGAAAAAAGGTTCGAATACATGTTCACGTTCTTCAGGTGTAATGCCAGGTCCTTCGTCTTCGATTTCCAGTTCCATTTGCGAGCCGGAATCGCGCAGCATGATGCGTATCTCACCGTGGGCCGGTGAGTATTTCACGGCATTCGACAGCAACTGTTCAATAATACTGTGCAGCTGATCCTGAATTCCATCAATTTGCACCGGCCTGACCAGCTTTTTCAGGCTAATCGATTTGGCTTGTAAAGGTGCTTGAAAATCCTCAATGACCGATTCAAGCAAGTCTTTCATATTGACGCTGCCCTTGCGGTTCGTTTCCGGTTTGGTGTTGATCCGGCTGTACCGGATCAATTCATCGGATACGGTTTTCAGCTTGTCGACACTGTTGCATAGACGCAATGCAATGTCTTGCGGCACACTGCCCGGTTCTTCATTCGCCTCGGATATTAATAGTTCCGCGCTTTCGCGGATGCCTTCCAGCGGCTGCTCAATCTCGCGGGCCACGTTATGCATGAATTGCTGTTTCGACACCTCCAGTTCCAGCAAATGCGTGCGCAGCCATTCCAGGCGATTGCCCAGGTAACGCAGGTCAGAAGGGCCAGTAACAACTATCGGTTCTTCAAGTTCTCCCGAACCCAGACAGCGGATCGAGGTATCCAGCTGTTGCATGGAGCGCGAAAGTACGATCAACAGTGTCAGGATGAACGTGAACGAGATGAACAACAAGATCGCACCTTTGGATAAAAGTCCTTGTTCAAGTGCTTCTGATAGTTGGCGTAATTCGTTAAATTCGTGGTCAACGTGGTTTTCGAATTCATTTGAGAGATTATGGGCTGACTCGCGTAAGCCCTGGAAGGCTTCATCGACAGGCAATTTGAGGTTATTGTCGGTTTCCGAGCTGATGATCTGCTGATAAATCAGGTTCTCCTTTTCCGATAATTCGTTGACCAGTAACGCGATCTTGTTATCAACATGCAGTTGCAACAACACACTTAAGGCTTGCTGGAACGAGGCCCGCGTACTTTCATAGGACTGCTGCTCATAAGGCTGGCGCACAGCAGGGTCCGACAACAGCACGAACAGCCGGGCTTTGCGCTCAATATCGGCGGTTTTTTGCAAAACCAGGCGTACTGCCTTGGTTTGTTCAAAGACCTGGGAGTTGATGGTTCGGCCCAATGCCGAGGTTTCCCGCATACCGAAAGCCGCATACATAACGGCCAAAAACAGCGGAATTACAGCAATCACAAAGCCCAGCACGATCAGGGATTTTAGCGAAAAAATATTTTTGAATTTCATTCGGTTGCAAAGAGATAAAAATCGACAGGTTAATATCAGTAAACCCGGTGTGCTGAAACAATACATAACAAAGCGGGCAGGGAATTTACATTGAGTACCGGTTTTGTCGAAAACAGGTCTACGCTACACTAAATTGCCTCAAGGTTCGAAGTCTTTAGATAAAACGGGCATTTTGTACACTAAGGCTGATGCAACTGCGAGCTTGTTATTATACAAATTTTACATTGTTGCGCTCAGCATCTGCTTCGGAATACTTTTTTCATAGCTTGAAAAGTGCGCTGGTACATCATCCTTGCAGGCGTCTGCAACAAATAGGCAATAGAAATCTGCTATCGATAATTACGTCAGCCTGCGTACCATTTAGGATCAAACAAGCCGCGGATAATAATTTTCCGGTTATGCACAAAACCTGTGGATAACTCTGGGGATTGATTGTTACTTTTAGCACTTAAGTACCGTTTTTAATGGCTTTTTGTTAAATTGTACAATTATGCGACAATTTTATTAGTTACTTAAATAACAACAAGTTATGATTATTTTGTGGCTTTTGGGTGTTCATGAAAAGACAATGCTAAGTCATTGATTATTTCTGTGGGTAATTGTTATTGAATCAATACGTTTTAAAGTTATTAAGGTTGGTGGCAATGAAACCCACTAATCAATGCTGTCCTGCAGTAGGGCTATCTATTGATTTGAATTACTGACGTTACGCAATGACGTGTTTAACTCCCGTTTGCCGCGCCGAGCACCGCAGATTTTGTCGGGATTAGCCCAGAGGGGCACGGCAGGGAAGCCGCGCGTCAGCAGGAGGGCAGGAAGCCCTCTCTGCTGACCCACGACAAAATCGAGGAGCGCAGGACTAAGCGGCAATCGGGTCGCCTTTTCTTTGGATACTTTCTTTTGGCGAAGCAAAAGAAAGTATCTAGCCTTCGGGTGCGAGAACCCGATTTAAATACCGTCGCGATAGCGACTCGTATAATTTGTGTTTTTAATACCAGAAAATATCTGCGTAGCATCAGTGAATTATTTTTAAAAGGGCTTATGAAAAGAAAATATGAAGGTTTTAAAGTGGTGTTGCTTGGCATGATAGCTGGCGCAATGGTTAGTTGCACCTCTTCAGAAGAGTGGGTTAGATCGCAAAGAGACAAAGTCAAGGTTATATTGCTTGAACCAACAGACAACAAAGGACTCAAGCTGGAAAACACGAAAGGCTTTACTTTAGTGATGACGGTAACGACAGATCCCTTGTTTTATAATGGTGATGGCATACCTCTGCAACGAGGTGGCAGTCAAAATCTGGGTACAAAACTTCAAATCAACCGCCCAGGTATCAGTTATGAACAGACCTCATTTAATGTAGATGATTGCATTGGCAAAGCAGCGAAAGAGGGTGTTCTCCAATCCTATTCTTCGGAGCCGCCTAACCAAAGCGGGTTTTATACAGGACAGCAATTTCAATCGATAGAACGATTTGTAGTTCGTTTTACGGACTGTCTCAAGGATTCTGGCTACTCGGCGGAGTAAACAATTGGGGTTAGGAATCGGTTTCCCAACCGTCTAGGCCGCCCTGTTGGTGTTCATGCATTACCGTATTACAGATTCAGCTTTTTCAAGAATATCCGCAATAATCCGGTCATTGCTTACCATCAACGGGTGACACAGCACATTGACCTTAATGTTTTCGGCTTTTTCCCATACGGAGCTGGTTGGCGGCAGAATCATTAAGTCAAACGGTGTCCAGTACGAGTAACAGCCCAGCTCCTGCAAACGCCCCGCGCTTTGTTCCAGCAGCCGGATAAAATCGCTGCCGGGACGCATTTGCCTGGCCCCCAAATTTGACGATAAATAAGCCATCAAACTGCCGTGATGGGGTGCGGAAATGGTAAAGAATCGGCTAACCACTTTGTAACCTTCCAGTTCCTGCAAGTAGTAGCGGGAAATCAGTCCGCCCATACTGAAGCCTACCAGACAGATAGTGGTATCCTGGCCGTCAAGTTCTGCGTTGATAATGCTTTTTAACTGCCTTGCCATATATTCAAGGCCTTTACTGCCGTTTTTGGGTGTCAAGGAGGGCGCGATACATCGGTAGCCCTTGTTTTCAAATACGGCCTGCATCGTTTTGAGTTTAAGGCGGGTGTCGTAGATGCCGTGGACTAAAACGAAAGTTATTGCTGCTTTCTTTGTAGCTGCCGGACTCATTGGCTGACTCCGTCCTGAAACTTATCCACCAAGCCCGTCACCCTGTCCACTTTCTGCCTGACCGTCTGCATAAAAACGGCTTTATCGGCAACCAGCCTGACGGTTTTCCTGGCGCGGGTAATAGCGGTATACAGCAGTTCCTTGGTTAATACCGGATTGGCGGTTTCGGGCAGTGCGATTAATACTTCGTCAAATTCCGAACCCTGGCTTTTGTGGATGGTCATAGCAAACACCGTTTCGCATAAGGGTATGCGGGTCGGCAGGTATTTTTTAATGCTGCCGTCGGCGCGTTGAAAAAACACCATCAGCTTGCCGTTCTGGTCTTTATCAGGTATACAAATGCCAATATCGCCATTGTACAGATGCAGGGCGGCATTGTTTTGGCTGACCATGACCGGACGACCCGAATACCATAAGCCGGACAGGTTAAGCCGTTTTTGCCCCGCCAGTTTTTGTTCGACTGCAAAGTTAATGTCGGCAACGCTGTTTTTTCCCTGACGGTTTGAACACAATACTTGGAAGCGGCTGAAAGCAAGATAGATTTCTGCAAATTCAGCGCCTTTTTTAATCAGGCGCAAATAGTCGGCTTGTTGTTCGGCGATGTAATCGATCAAATCGGGTTTCAATAGCGCTACATTTTCATCGCCTGCATTCAGAACCTGCCAAGCGGCTTCTTCCTGCTGCAAATTGATCGCATCAGCCAGGTTTTTTATCGTGCCCGCAAAACGATGCGAGGTTTTAAGTTCTACTGTGTGTTCAGGCAAAGCTTCGGTTAAATCTGCCAGTACTGCACCGGACTCCACCGATGCCAATTGATCCTTGTCGCCCAGCAAAATTAACCGTGCGCCGGGTTTTAAGGCGTCCAGCAATTTGCTCATTAAGGCCAGATCAACCATCGACGCTTCATCAACGACCACCAAGTCATAAACCAAGGGTTTATCGGCATTATGGTGAAAATACGGCGACGGTGGTTTTGCGCCCAATAAACGGTGCAGGGTGGTGACGGTTTCGGGGATGTGGCTTTTTACCGTGTCAGGGCAGGGCAGTTCCGCTTTTTTAGAACCAATCGATTCCTGCAAACGCATCGCCGCTTTTCCGGTCGGTGCGGCCAGGGCAATCAGTAGCGGTTTGCTCGGTGACAATGCTTGCAATAGCGCCAGGATTTTGACCACTGTCGTGGTTTTGCCGGTTCCGGGGCCGCCGGTGATAATCGTGAATGATTGCGTGACCGCCATTTTCGCGGCCTCGCGTTGCCAGTCGGTTTCATCTGTACCGGTTGTAAAATAGACATCCAGCAAGTCGTCGAGTTTTGCAAAAGCATGACTATGTTTCGCCATCGCCTTGATCTGCATCGCCAGGCGCTGTTCATAAAACCAGTAACGATGCAGGTACAAGCGATTGTTTTCAACGACCAGAGGTAATGGCGTGGCTGCTTTGGTCGTTAGTTCATACGGTTGTGTTTCCATAGCTAAACCTGAAGCAAGTATCAATGCACGGCTTTCACCATCCAGCGAAATACAATTGTTGCCCTGATTCTGGCTGTACGACACCGACATCACGAGGATTTCAAAAACCTGTTTCTGTAAGGCGGAAAAGTCCGTCCGCTGGCTGAGAAAGCGGGCAAAGGCGGTATCTAGGCGGGTGAAGGGTTGTTCTGTCAACGCTAGCATTGCTTACTCCGATAAATCAAATTGCCTGCAAACAACTGCTCCAGTTGCCTAACTTTCGCAAAGTTTTCTCGTTCCCATGCGCTGCGTGGGAATGCCGTGTATCCGCGCTGCGGTGCGAAACGGAACGCGGCGCGTCCTGATTGCATTCCCACGCGGCGCATGGGAACGAGGACAAATGTGTGTATATTCATGCCTTTAGGAGAAGAAGGGCAGGCCACTTTGCTTACTCCGACAAATTAAGTTCATATCGCTTACCTGCAAACAATTGCGCCAATAGCTCAACTTTCATCAAATCCGGCCTGTCCTGATAAACCCCGCTCAAAGGAATATCCGGCTGCATACCGCGCACAAACAAATAACGCACACCGCCGAAATGTTTTTCATAGTCGTAACCGGGCAGGCGGTTTTGCAGGTAACGGTGCAATACCAGGGTGTAAAGCCAGTATTGCAGGCCGTAATTATGTTCGCGCATGGCGTGGGTCAGGGATTCGTGGTTGTAATCGGGCAGGCTGTTGGTTTTGTAGTCCATCACATAATAACGCCCGTTATATCGGCAAATCAGGTCGATAAATCCGGTCAGGTAGCCGCTCATTTGCTTGCCCGTCAAGGGCTGACAGGCGGGAGAGTCCTGCAAAACGGCATTGATCTGCACGACATTCATCGCCTGCATAGCTAAATAAAAGGGCATTTCCTTCAAACACTGTTGCTCAGGCAGGTTCATCAGGCAAAAATCGGTGTCGATTGCCGATAAGGGCGTTGTGACCACGGCTTGCAGCAGTTCGTCCAACAGTTCCGGCTGTTCCAGCTTCAGGCCGTAACGCTGGCAGGCTCTGTCCCGTTGCAGCGATATATCCTTACGCATTGCCAGATCGCTAAAGTCATTGTTTTCCAGCAAGGTGTGGACGACATTGCCGGTGTGTGTGCCTTTCGGCAGTTGCGCTCCAGGTTTGTTTAACGGATTGCTATCTATGTCAGCGCTATCGTGTTGTTCTCCCGTTTTATCTTCGGGTAGTTCAGGTGCATCTTGCAGGCTTAGCGCCGAAAGCGCTGTATAGCTGCTCATTTGCCAATGGGTATAGAGCGATCTTCCCAGTTTTTTTGCCTGAAAATCAGTGTGCGTAATCGGTTTGTGATAACTGCCTTCAGCTTGAGAGCCTGGAACATCCAGCAGTTTATAACCGAAAGCTGACGGAAATTGCTGTTGAAATGCTTCCAGCACAGCTTGTTGTTTAGCAAAATCAGCCTCGGCAAATTCCAGCAGCCAGGCCATCGCCGAATCGTTCGGGTTATTTTCGGAACGCACATCTGCCCAGGCAATATAACAGCGGTATTTGGCCCGGGTGACCGCGACATAAAATACCCGCAAGTCTTCCGCCAGTTCTTCTATTAAAGCCTGCTTTCGGTGCTGTTCAAAATCATCGGAACCCAAATCGACGATCATCCCCCCATCGGTATGGCATTTGACCAGATGTTTTTCACTGTTCAGGCGGTCGCTACGCTGCCAAAGACAAGGGCAGAACACGACCGGATATTCCAGACCTTTTGAGCGGTGCATCGTGATAATCTTTACCGCATCATCGTCGCTTTCCAGCCGCAATTGCTGGTCTTCGGCGCTGCCGGCTTTGGCAATCGCCGTCCGCAGCCAGTCCAGGGTTTTATTAAGGCCTAAATGCTCGTCAACAGCGGCTTGTTGTACCAGTTCAATCAAGTGGTGCAGGTTGGTCAACCGCCGTTCCGCCAGTGTTGATTTCGATAAAGCCTGCCTGATTTTTTCCTGCGCCAGCAAATGCTGCATCATCACCATAAAGCCGGACTGTTGCCAGTCCTGGTAATAACCGAGGAAGCGCGACATCCAGTCGTCAAGAGCCGTCTCGTTATTGATGAGCTGATAGAAAGCCAAGCCATCCAGGTTAAACCAGCTTAAAGTCAAAGCCTGTTTAAGCAGGGCGCTATCGCCGGGACTGGCAACGGCCTGTAGCAGCGTATACAAATCAACCGCTTCCGGCGAAGCAAACACGGATTCCGTGCTGTTTAATACCGAAGGCACACCCGCAGTACGCAATGCTGCCTGATATTCCCTGGCCTGCGCGTTGGTCCTGACCAGAATGGCAATGTCTTTGGGTTGCAGGGCAGTGTTCGTAGGTTGCAGGCGGTAGCCGTCCGTCAATAAAGCGACGACTTCATTAACAACCGCTAGGCTGATTTCTACCGCCGCCTTGCCCGCTGTCCAGTAGCCGGTCTTGCTGTCGCTTTCCGGCAATTGCCACAACATCATCGGCGGGACGGCTTCGCCAGCAAGATGCAATGCGCCATCATCTGCGGATCTGGCAGGCTTTACATTTTTAAACGTCAGGTCTTCGAGCAAAAACGCCTGTTGTCTTTGAAACAAGGCATTGACTGCATCGACCAATTGCGGGTGCGAGCGCCAGTTTTTGCCCAGGGTGAATTTGTGTTGCGCGTGTTCTTGCGCATCCAGGTAAGAATAAATATCCGCGCCGCGAAACTTGTAAATGGCTTGTTTGGGGTCGCCGATCAAATACAGATACTGGCTGTCTGCAGCAAACAGCGAAGAAAAAATAAGCCACTGGCTGGCATCGGTATCCTGGAACTCATCAATCAAGGCTGCTTGAAAACGCTGGCGCAATTCGGAAGTCAACAAAGTGCCTTTTTCGCTTTGCAAGGCTTCGGATAAACGCGTGATTAAATCGTCAAAAGACAGCACATTAAGCTGTTGCAAGCGTTTATCCAGATCCACGCGCAGGCTTTCCAGCAGGGTGCGGCGAAATACCAGCGTTATTTTTTTAACCGCAATAGCCAAGGTGTCGAAAGGTGCGGTATTAAAAGCTAGTTCAGCCAGATATTCGGCTTTGCGCTCTTCGCTGGTTTGCGTTTTATTGCCCCTGAATTTACCGCCATGCAGGGCATCCATCAAACCGTCTTGGGTAAACAAAGCGAACGCCTCAGTGCTGGGGATTTGCGTTGTGTCGCCATGTAACCAATCACTTAACGCCGAATATTCATGCTCGAAAGTATCGGTGTAACTGGTCTTGAATTTTTGTTCGGGGAAGCGGTTCAGCAGGATTTTTGCGCAAGCAGCCACTTCGTTTTTTGCCAGTTCCGCCGCTTGCCGCAATGCAGTTAACGCTTCATCCAGGCTTTCATAAGCTGGAAAAACACCGACATGGGCGGCAATAAATTCGACGCTGGCAAGAAGCGCGTCCGGGGTTTTATAGTCAGCCGTCAATACCGCTGCTTCCCAGACCGGGCGCTGGTAAACCTGCTTGCGCCAGAAATCGTCAGAACAGGCTTGTTTAATCAGCGCCAGATCGCCAGTCAATTCCGCGTCGAATAACTGCCCGCTTTCCAGCGCATGTTCGTGTAAAACCCGCTGGCAAAAACCGTGTATCGTGAAAATCCCGGCCTGGTCTATATCCAGCAGCGCCATATCCAGGCGCTGTTTAACCTGCTCTGATTCTATCTCCAGGTTTTCCAGCCAGGCCAGCACATTGCTGTCAATGCCGTCTGTGTACCCGGCCAAAGCCCTCTTAGCTTCGGCGAGAACGCTTCGCACCCGCGCTTTAAGTTCTTCAGTCGCTGCCTTGGTAAACGTGACCACCAGCAATTTATCTATCGCGATAGCCTGTTCGACCACAAACCGTAACACCAGTATCGAAATGGCATAGGTTTTCCCGGTTCCGGCACTGGCTTCTATCAGGTTGACACCTTTCAGCAGCTCGGTTTTTATAGGGTCGAAGTAGGGGATTGGCATGGGTTCTGTTGGCTGCAATGGTGTTTTCGGTATTTTAATAAAGATATATTTTGCCCGCTATCCATGTATACCGGAACGACGAAAGAGTGCATATATTCGCATTAGCCGAAGATTCTTGCTAATCAGGATAGCGCTTTAAATTCCCGTAGCTGAAAAATTATCGCGTCAATTTGATGGTTTTTGCGGTACATCCCGATTGATTGATACAATTCCCGCCGCTGCTTCAACCACAATTAAAAACACGCTGCGAAATTTCAATTAGTTTATGATTCAAGGCAAGCATCGGCGGATCACCCTGATTCAGGGCGATTACACAGATTTTATTCTTCCGCCATTGCCCGTTATTGGCGGGTAAATCGAAACACATAACAACTCCCTAATGGCTATTAAAAAATCCGAGCTTTACTCCTCACTCTGGTCCGGCTGCGACGAACTGCGCGGTGGCATGGATGCCAGCCAGTACAAAGATTATGTCCTTGTCCTGCTGTTCATCAAGTATGTCAGCGACAAATATGCCGGTGTGCCGTTCGCACCGATTACCATCCCGGAAGGCTCCGGTTTCAACGACCTGGTTGCACTCAAGGGCAAGCCAGACATCGGCGACCAGATCAACAAGAAAATCATTGCGCCGCTGGCAAATGCCAACAAACTGTCGGACATGCCGGACTTCAACGACCCTGGCAAGCTGGGCAGCGGCAAGGAAATTGTCGAACGGCTCACCAACCTGATTGCCATCTTCGAAAACAAGGCTCTGGATTTCAGCAAGAACCGCGCTGAAGGTGACGATATTCTCGGCGATGCCTACGAATACCTGATGCGCCATTTCGCCACCGAGAGTGGCAAGAGCAAAGGCCAATTCTATACGCCCGCCGAAGTCAGCCGCATCATGGCGCAAATCATCGGTATCCGGGATGCCGGTACCAGCAATGCAACCACGGTGTATGACCCTACCTGCGGTTCGGGTTCGCTACTGCTGAAAGTGGGCGACGAAGCCGGCGCGAGGGTTACGCTGTACGGACAGGAAAAAGATGCCGCTACGTCCGGTTTGGCGCGCATGAACATGATCCTGCACGACAACCCCACCGCCGAAATCAAGCAAGGCAACACGCTGGCTAATCCGCTGTTCACCAGCGATGACGGTCGGCTCAAAACCTTTGATTACGTCGTCGCCAATCCGCCGTTCAGCGACAAACGCTGGAGCACCGGTATCGACCCGCACAACGACCCGCACCAGCGCTTTCAGCCGTTCGGTACGCCGCCCGCCAAACAAGGCGATTACGCCTATCTGCTGCATATCGTGCGCTCGCTGAAAAGCACCGGCAAAGGCGCCTGCATCCTGCCGCACGGCGTATTGTTTCGCGGCAATGCCGAAGCGGAAATCCGCAAGAACCTGATCCGCAAAGGCTACATCAAAGGCATTATCGGTCTGCCTGCCAACCTGTTTTACGGCACCGGCATTCCCGCCTGCATCATCGTCATCGACAAACAAAACGCCCATAGCCGCAAAGGCATTTTCATGATTGACGCCGGCAGCGGCTATCTTAAAGACGGCAACAAAAACCGCCTGCGCGATATGGACATTCACCGGATCGTCGATGTTTTCAACAAACGGCTGGAACTTGCCAAATACTCGCGCATGGTCAGCGTCGAAGAAATCGAGCTTAACGACTTCAACCTCAACATCCCGCGCTACATTGACAGCCAACAAACCGAAGACATCCAGGATATCGAAGGGCATTTAAAAGGCGGTATTCCCAGCGCCGACGTGGATGCCTTGCAAGCTTATTGGGACGTATGCCCGCAACTAAGGGCAAGCCTGTTTAAAACCAATCGCCCCGGTTACCTTGACCTGGCTGTTTCCAAACAAGCCATCAAGACCGGCATCTATGCGCATCCTGAATTCGTCAGCTTCATTGCCGAGATGAATGCCTTGTTTGCCGACTGGCAACAGCATAGCGCGGAACTGCTCAAAAACCTGCAAATCGGCTGCCATCCGAAAACCATCATCGTTGAACTCGCCGAAGACCTGCTGGCGCATTACACAGCGAAGCCGCTGATTGCCAACTATGATGTTTACCAGCACCTGATGGACTACTGGGCCGCGACTATGCAGGACGATTGTTACCTGATTGCCGGCGACGGCTGGAAAGCGGCGACCTACCGCATTATTGAAACCAGAAAAAACAAGGAAGGCAAAATCGTCAGGGAAGTCGATAAAGGCTGGACCTGCGACCTTGTACCCAAGCAGCTGGTCGTCAACCGTTACTTCGCCGCGCAACAGGCCGCCATTCGCGCTCGGGAAACCGAGCTGGAAAGCCTGGCCGCGCAACTCACCGAACTGGAAGAAGAACATGGCGGCGAGGACGGCGCTTTTTCCGAGCTGGACAAGGTGAACAAAGCCAACGTCGCCGCGCGCCTGAAAGACCTTAAAAACGATCAGGACGTCAGGGAAGAAGCCGCTGCCCTCAACGCCTGGCTGAAATTGAATACGCAAGAGGCCGAACTCAGGAAAGCCCTGAAAGAAGCCGAGGCCGCACTCGATGCCATGGCCTATGCGAAATATCCCGTGCTCAGCGAAGCCGAGATCAAAACGCTGGTCGTCGAAGACAAATGGCTGGCGGCTATTGCCGCCGCCATCCACGGCGAGATGGAGCGCATCAGCCAGGCACTGGCCCGACGCGTCAAGGAACTGGCGGAACGTTATGAAACCCCGCTGCCGCAAGCGTCGAAACGGGTTGCTGAACTGGAGCAGGCAGTGAATACCCACTTGGCAAGGATGGGGTTTTTATGGAAGTGAAGCCTGGATATAAGCAGACTGAGGTTGGGGTGATACCGGAGGATTGGGAAATTGAGTTCATAAAGAATATAGTTCATATCACTACAGGGAGTAAAAACACTCAAGATCGCAAAGATGACGGCGAATACCCATTCTTTGTGCGATCTCAAACCGTCGAGCGGATCAATAGCTATTCCTTTGATGGAGAAGCTGTGCTTACTGCTGGTGATGGAGTTGGCACCGGAAAAGTGTTCCACTACATTAATGGCAAATTCGACGCTCATCAACGGGTTTATTGCATGAGCGGTTTCAACGACCGTATAAATGGGTATTACTTCTACCTCTATTTCAGCAATTACTTTTACAACAGGATTATCCAGATGACAGCAAAGTCATCTGTAGACTCCGTTCGGCGCGAAATGATTGCAAAGATGCCGATTCTTCTCCCGCCCAAAAAAGCAGAACAAGAAGCTATCGCCGAGGCGCTGAGTGATACGGATGCCCTAATCGAATCCCTTGAGCAACTCATCGTCAAAAAACGCCACATCAAACAAGGTACCATGCAGGAATTGCTCACCGGCAAAAAGCGTTTGCCGGGGTTTAGTGGGGATTGGGAGGTGAAATGGTTGGGAGAAATCGCGTGCATTAAGACTGGAAGCCGAAATAACGAAGACAAGATCGAAGATGGCGCATATCCGTTCTTTGTTCGTTCTCCACACGTGGAGAGAATCAATAGCTACTCGCACGAGTCCGAGGCGATTCTTGTTCCTGGGGAAGGTAACATCGGCAAAATTTTTCATTACATCAACGGTCGATTTGACGTACATCAGCGGGTTTATGCCATTACACAGTTCTTGCCGGAAGTATCTGGCAAATATGTGTACTTTTATATGGACATGAATTTTGGCACTCATGCGATGCAGAACTCAGTTAAGGCAACCGTTGATTCACTTAGGTTGCCTTCTTTCCAAAACTTTGAAATCGTTATGCCTGTGAGGAAGGAAGAACAAACCGCCATCGCCACCATCCTCTCCGACATGGACACAGAAATCGCCGCCCTGGAAACCCGGCTAGCCAAAACCCGAGCACTCAAACAAGGCATGATGCACGAATTATTAACCGGCAAAACCAGATTGATATGAAACACCTCGTTCCCACGCGCTGCGTACCCTCAGGGGCATAAATGGGAATGCAACAACTCCGCGCCAGCGGTAATATAAATCCAGGGACAACCGAGGCGCGAAGCCGTTATACTGTCCGCGACGTGCAACGCTGTACTTCCGACTTGGCGCGGCGCACCTTAACTGCGTTCCCATTTATGCCCCTGAGGGTACGCAGCGCGCTCATCGTTATACACAACTCGACGTAGGCCGGAATAAGTCTGTCCGCGCATTAGCGCAGGACAGGCGTTTCCGGCATTTCGAAGCCACGTGATGCCGGAAACACACGCCCTTGCTGACGCTGGGCGTGCTTATTTATGCCCTGTGGGTATTCCGGCCTACATCAAAGTCTTGAAGAGACTTGTGTATAACGATGAGCGCAGCGCGTGGGAATGAGAAAAACTCCGCGCCAGCGGTATAAACACAGAGCCGATAATTATGGGACGCAGCCGTTATAGTATCTGCGAGGAACAAGCGCCGCATTTTTTAACCTTTACCGTCATCAACTGGATGCCGCTGTTTACGCGTCCGCAAACGGTCGACATTGTTTTAAATGCGCTGTGTTATCGACAAGAACATAAAGCCTGGAAACTATACGGCTATGTCATTCTGGAAAATCATCTGCATTTAATCGTGCAAGCTGAAAATTTAAGCGCTGAAATAGCGCACTTTAAATCCTATACCGCCAGGCAGTTAATCGACCATTTAAAGGAATGCGGCGCGGAACGTTTATTAAAGCAAATGGCTTTTTTCCGTAAAGCCCACAAACAGGACCGCGATTATCAATGCTGGGAAGAAGGCTCGCACCCGCAGCTTATCCAGAACGAGCAGATATTACGGCAAAAGCTGGACTATATTCATTACAATCCTGTAAAGAGGGGCTATGTTGATGAGCCTGAGCATTGGCGATATTCCAGCGCCAGAAATTATGCCGGGCTGACGGGGCTGGTTCCTGTTTACAAAGAATGGTTATAGACTTGGCGCGGCGCGAGGAACGGGAAAATTTAAGATGAATGAAATTGGCAAACCCGAACGTATCACCCAAAAGCGTGTGATCGCGCTGTTCTGCGACGAACTGGGCTATCGTTACCTTGGCGACTGGACTGACCGTGCAGGGTTCGATGGCAAGGGTAACAGCAATATTGAAGACGGATTGCTGACGGCTTATCTGGGCAAAAGTGGTTACAGCCCGGTTCATATCAGCCGAACCCTGGATCAGTTACATACCGAGGCAGGCAATCCCAACCGTAGCCTATACGACAATAACAAGGCGGTGTACAGCCTGCTGCGTTACGGTGTGCAGGTGCAAGCGGCGGCAGGCGAGAATACCGAAACAGTCAGGCTCATCAATTGGGACAACGCCGGGCAAAATGATTTTGCCATCGCTGAGGAAGTGACGCTTAAAGGCAACTGCGAACGGCGGCCTGATCTGGTGTTGTACCTGAACGGGATTGCGGTTGCTGTAATCGAGTTGAAAAACAGCCGCGTATCGATTGGCGAAGGTATCCGCCAGAACCTTTCCAACCAGCAGGCAGAATTCAACGCCTGGTTTTTCAGCACCGTGCAGTTCATCTTTGCGGGTAACGATTCCGAAGGCTTGCGATACGGCCCGATCAAAACCGAGGAAAAGTATTTCCTGGAATGGAAAGAGGATGAGGCCGACAACAGTCGTTTCAAGCTGGATAAATACCTGCTCAAGATAGGCGCCAAGGTGCGTTTGCTTGAGCTGATCCACGATTTTGTGCTGTTCGACGGCGGCAAGAAAAAGCTGCCGCGCGTGCATCAGTATTTCGGCATCAAGGCGGCGCAGGCGCATGTTCATCGCCGCGAAGGCGGCATCATCTGGCATACGCAGGGCAGCGGCAAAAGCATCGTGATGGTGTTGCTGGCGAAGTGGATACTGGAAAACAAGGCCAATGCCCGCGTGGTGATCGTTACGGATCGCGACGAGCTGGACAAGCAAATCGAAGGCGTTTTTATCGCTGCCGACCATCCTGTCGTGCGTAGCAGCAGCGGGCGCGATTTGATGGCCCGGCTCGGCCAGGCCACACCGCGCTTGCTGTGTTCGCTGGTGCATAAGTTCGGCAAAAAAGGCGTGGAGGATTTTGAGCAGTTTATCAAGGAGCTAAAAGCGCAGCCTTGTCGGACAGTAGGCGAGTTGTTTGTATTCGTGGACGAATGCCACCGTACCCAAAGCGGCAAATTGCACCGTACGATGAAGGCGCTGATGCCTAATGCCGTATTTATCGGTTTTACCGGTACGCCGTTGTTGAAGCAGGACAAGTCTACCAGCCTGGAAGTGTTCGGCGGTTATATCCACACTTATAAATTCAGCGAAGCGGTGGAAGATAAGGTGGTGCTGGATTTGGTGTATGAGGCGCGCGACATTGACCAGCGTTTGGGTTCGGAAGATAAAATCGACGCCTGGTTTGATGCCAAGACCAAGGGCCTTAACGACTGGCAGAAAGCCGCGTTGCGCGAGCAGTGGGGGACGATGCAGAATGTGCTGAGTTCAAAATCGCGTATGGATCGGGTGGTTGCCGATATTATCTTTGACTTTAGCGTGAAGCCGCGCCTGAACAACCAGCGCGGCAATGCGATTCTTGTCGCCTCCAGTATTTATGAAGCCTGCAAGTATTTCGAGCTATTCCAGAAGACGATGTTTAAAGGCCGTTGCGCGGTTGTTACCTCTTACAATCCGCAGGTTAAAGATGTCGCGCTGGAAGATACCGGGGCGAACACCGAAACGGATAAGCAATTCATTTATGGCATCTACAAGGCATTATTGGAGCATGTCGCTGTATCTTCAGGTAAATCCAAAACCGAAACTTACGAGGACAACGCCAAGCAACTGTTCAAAGACCAGCCTGCCAATATGCAGTTGCTGATTGTTGTGGATAAGCTGCTGACCGGCTTCGATGCGCCGGGTTGCACTTATTTATATATCGACAAAAGTATGCAGGATCACGGTTTATTCCAGGCCATTTGCCGTACCAACCGGCTGGATGGCGACGATAAGGATTTCGGCTATATCGTCGATTATAAAGACCTGTTCAAGAAGGTGGAAAACGCTATCGCGGTTTACACTTCCGAACTGGATCGCAGCGCAGGCGGCGTCGATCCGCAGATTCTGCTGCAAGACCGCCTGACCAAAGGACGGGAACGTTTGGACAGCGCCCTGGAAGCTATCGCCTTGCTCTGCGAACCGGTGCAGCCACCCAAGGGCGAGCTGGAATATATCCACTATTTTTGCGGCAATACCGAAATTCCTGACGATTTGAAAGTGCATGAAACACAGCGCATTGCACTTTACAAGGCAACCGTTGCGCTGCTGCGTGCTTACGCCAATATTGCCGATGAGCTGGACAAAGCGGGTTACAGCGCTGCTGACAGCCGACGCATCAAACAGAAACTTGACGAATATCTCAAACTGCGTGAGATCATCCGCAAAGCCGGCGGCGAAACGCTGGATTTGAAAGCTTATGAGGCGGATATGCGGCATCTGATTGACACCTATATCGAAGCCGATGAGCCGAGAAAAATTTCACCCTTTGATGATATGCCATTGCTGGAGCTGATTGTAAAAACCGGCATTGCCAATGCCATTAATGCCCAACTGGGTGATTTAAAAGGTAACAAGGATGCGGTTGCCGAAACCATAGAAAACAATGTCCGCAGTAAAATCATCAAGGAACATCTGAATGATCCGGCTTTTTACGACAGGATGTCAGCCTTGCTACAGGAAATTATCTCGGCGCGTAAAGCAAAAGCAGTTGGTTACGAGGAATACCTGAAACAGATTGCTGAACTGGCGAAGAAAGTGGAGGTCGGCCAGGAATCCGATACTCCCGAGTCTATAAACACTCCGGGTCGCCGCGCGCTCTATAACAATCTCAGGTCTGGCGCGGCTGAGACATCGGCCATCTATGGAAATGCGGGCAAAGATGAAACGGTCAGGTTGACTATCAGGATAGACGAAACCATTAAACACGTCAGGCCGGATGATTGGCGTGGTCATCTGGCACGAGAGAATGAAATCAAGCGGGCTTTACTCCCGATCCTGAACAATAACGTGGCCGAGGTCGAGCGAATCTTCTTCATCATTACGCAGCAGAAGGAGTATTGATGATCACGCAAATCGAGTTGGGCGAGATTACCGTAGATGTTGTGCAGAAGGACATCAAGAATATCCATTTAAGTGTGTATCCGCCTACCGGTAAAGTGCGTATTGCCGCGCCGTTGCGGATGGATCTGGATACTATCCGGGTGTTTGCCATTACCAAACTCGACTGGATTAAGAGCCGGCAGCAGAAGCTGCGCGAACAGCCACGCGAAACGCCGCGCGAATACCTGGATCGTGAAAGCCATTATGTCTGGGGAAGGCGTTACTTGCTGGAGATAATCGAGAAAGACGCTACGCCGCAAATCGAGTTAAGGCACAATAAAATGTGTTTTCAAATTCGACCAGCGACCAGCGACGAAAGAAAACAGGAAATTCTCGAAACGTGGTATCGCGAGCAGCTTAAAGCAGTCGTTCCAGGTCTGATCGCCAAATGGCAGCCGTTGATGGGCGTGAAAGTGGAGCGCTACTTTGTACAAAGGATGAAAACGAAGTGGGGTAGTTGCAGCCCCGGCACCAAGCGTATCCGGCTCAATACCGAACTGGCTAAAAAACCGCCGGAATGCCTGGAATATATCGTTGTGCATGAGCTGGTCCACTTGCTGGAACCTACACACAACAAACGGTTTATAAGTTTGATGGATCAATTCATGCCGAAATGGCGATTCTATAAGGATGAGTTGAATCAACTACCGGTCAGGCATGAGTTTTGGGTTTATTGACATCTGCCCGCCATCGGAAAAATTGAAACATTCAGCGTGAAGCTAAAGTAAGCAAGTCCATAAAGCGGATTCGCCGGAGGATTATCCGGCATAAGGCGTAGTCGGAAAGTTGAAATAATCCGGGATGTTGCAGCGCAAACATCCCGGATATGTCATCAGGCTTGCTTCATATTTCAGATAAAAACAGTGTCAACCGGAATAACGCCCAGGGGGATAATCGTCAAATCAGCGATTGCCATGTTAATGACCAGATCGCTGTTTGCCTGAAATCCCGGCGTGTCATCATTGATAATCAAATGGACATTTGTAAAATCAAAAGTGGTCACTATGACGGCACTATTTACTGCTAAGGCCTGGTTTCCTGCCTGTTTGCCGTTGGCATCAATAAATACTTGCTGCAATGAAGCATTCGAAAAACCGAATTCTTCAATATCCGCAGCACGCGTTAAGGTGGCTGGTTTACCTAAGGCTGCACCGGTTTTAGATAATAGATCGATTTTGTCGATGCCGATATTAAACAGGTTTATATCATCGGCGGCTGCGAAGGAAGACTGACCATACTGGAACACGAAAGTATTTACGCCGGATGCATCGTTAAAAAAATCTTCTCCTGCCCCGCCGTTGAGGGTATCGTTGCCTACATCGCCATAAATCTGGTCATTGCCTTTGCCGCCGTTAATTATATCATTGTCCAGTTGACCGTTCAGGAAGTCATCGCCATCGCCGCCAATAAGAAGATCGTCGCCGTAACTGCCGTTGATGATGTCGTTCCCGGCTGCGCCGTTTAAAGTATTGTTTAGGCCGTTACCTAATATATTGTTGTCCAGGGCATTTCCGGTGCCTTGAAGCCCGTTGTCAATCAAGGTCAAGTTTTCCAGATTGGTGCTTAAGGTATATTTGGTGGATGTGGATTTGACCAGTTCAAAATCGGTGGCGGAGGTTTCGATAATGACGTCTGTAACACGATCAACGATATAAACATCATCCCCGGTACCACCGACCAAGGTATCCACGCCTTTGCTGCCGTCAAGAAGATCAGAGCCGCCAAGACCTTTCAGCGTATTGTTCGCCACGTTACCTGTAAGCGCGTTATCCAGCGCATTGCCTGTGCCACTGATAGCCGCAGTTCCTTTTAAATCCAGTTCTTCAATTTTGCTGCCCAGGGTATAGTTGACGAATGAGTTAACGATGTCGTAGTCGGAAACGCCACTTTCAATAACGACATCTCCAGCATTGTCGACCACATAAACGTCTCCTCCTGTACCGCCGGTCAATGTGTCTTTACCAATACCACCATCCAGATAGTCAAAGCCGCTGCTGCCGTTAAGAACATCATTTTTGTTTCCACCCAGTAAAGTATCGTCATCACCACCGCCATTGAGGGTAACTGAACCTAGGGTAAACGCGGATGCATCAAGAAGGTTTTCCCCGATGCCGCCGGTAAGTTGGGCTTGTTCGATACTGTTTAGGATATCAACGCCATTGGCAATCAATTTATTATTGGTGAGGATAAATTTTGCCCAATCGCCTGATTCAACGACTTTGTCAATGCCCGCACCACCGTTCAGGACATCGCTGTTTTTCCCGCCAATGAAAACATCGTTGCCGTCTCCTCCATTCAGCGTATCATCACCTGCACCGCCATTGAGAGTATCATTGCCGCCATTGGCATTAATGGTGTTTTCTTGGCTACCACCAAGCAATTGTTCGCTATTATCCGTGCCATTAATGATTGTACCTGGCAGCGTGGTGGTCGGAATTGATATTCTGAGGTTGTATAGTCCAGTGGCATTGCCAAAATCCCATTCGGCACCTGTAACACCAAAAACATAAGTGCCTGATGTCAGCGATGTGAGGTCTATACGATAGCTGAAGGGGTTATTGGGTAATTGATAGCTCTGGGCGATTTCCTCGTAAACATTATTGATGGCATCGAACCGATATAAAAATATTTTATAAGTAGCTTCTATGTTTACGACATCAGCAGATGAAAGTTCGATGTAACTGTTTATCGGGGCGGTTGTGCCTAAGTTAAAACGGTAAAAATCGATTTTATCGCTAGAGGCGCTGTCGGCAAGGAATGTAATAATTCCTGCGCCTGTATTGGTGGCTTTTAATGCGCCCAGGTTAACTGCGGAATTGAGTAGATCATTATTTTCTTTATCTATAAAGCCCAAATTTTTTGCCATGATACTTTTGCTCCTGATTAAATGTTTGAGAGATAACGGATGCAGCGAGAACGAAGAGATCGGTCGATCGTCAGCATTTCGATGCTGATAATTATGAGGAATGATTCGAGGCAATTCAGTTCATGGCAATACTCCTATCTTGAATATCAGGCAGATAGGCGGAAAATATCAAAGAGGAGATCTGGCGCACTAAATTCTGATAAATATGTCAATTATTCTAGCTTTTATAGAGAGATTCTCCCAATAATTTAATCATATAAAAGCTATCCAAAACTGGCGCTACTTATTGTAATCAATATGAAAAATTTTTTATCAGGAACAACTATCGCCAGATAAGGTGCATTAAAGCGTATTGCCTGATATTTGCTGTCATAATACTTCCGGCATAACCTTAAAAATCCGGTTATGACGGATTTTTACTTGTAAAAGCGATTTAATCCTCCATATTGTTACCGTAGATGGCGGTCGATAGAGGGCGTCGTACTTTGTTAAATAATGCAATAATACTTTTAAAACCTGACGAGTGAGATTAAACATGTTCAAATGGCTGATAACCTTATTAATGATAACCAGCCTGTCCGGCTGCGGTTATAACACGCTGCAATCCGGTGATGAAAACATCACGGCGGCATGGGCGGAGGTGCTGAACCAATACCAGCGCCGGGCTGATCTGATACCGAATCTTGTGAACGTAGTGAAAGGCTATGCGGCGCATGAAAAAGATGTACTGACGCAAGTGACTGAAGCGCGTGCCAAGGTCGGTGCGATACAGGCAACGCCTGAACTGGTTAATGACGAAGAGGCGTTCAAGAAATTTATTGCCGCACAGGGACAGATGACCAGCGCCATTTCCCGGTTGTTGCTGGTAGCGGAAAATTATCCGCAATTAAAAGCCGATGGTCTGTTCCGCGATTTGCAGGCGCAACTGGAAGGCACTGAAAACCGTATAACGGTAGCCCGCAACCGTTATATTGAGACAGTGAAAGATTACAACATTACCGTGCGTTCATTCCCCAGTAATCTCACCGCCATGCTGTTCGGTCACAAAACCAAGCCAAGTTTTACGGTAGAAAATGAAAAGGCTATCGCCGAACCGCCCAAGGTCGATTTTTCTGCGCCATTAACCCAACCAGCCCCCGCCCAGTAAGGCTGCAATAATGACGCTGTCGCCGTTACGCTATGGGTTCGGTTTGTTTCTGCTGTTGTTTGTGACAACGGCAGCGGCTTTGGTGACTATTCCTCAGCTATCGCATCGCGTTACTGACCTTACCGCTACACTCAGTGTTGAGCAAACAACGGCTTTGGAAAACAAGCTGGCAGAACTCGAAGCCGAAAAGGGTAGCCAGCTTGCTGTACTGATACTGCCGACTACCCAGCCTGAAGATATAGCCCAATTCGGCATACGGCTTGCCGATGCGTGGAAAATTGGTCGAAAAAAAATCGATGACGGTGTGATCCTGATCGTTGCCAAGGATGACAGGAAATTGCGTTTAGAGGTTGGTTACGGCCTGGAAGGGGCTATTCCCGACGCGATTGCCAAGCGGGTGATTAGCGAAGTCATTACACCGCATTTCAAAAACGGCGATTTTGCGGGCGGTATTGATGCCGGCGTTACGCAACTCATAAAACTTATAGAAGGTGAACCCTTACCCGCTCCGACTCAAACGCAGGATAACCCGCCAAGCGAAAATGCTTTTGTGTTCATTCTTTTGGGCGGCTTGGTTATCGGTTACGTCTTGTCAGCAATCATAGGGCGTGTCATGGGCGGATTGCTGGCTAGCCTAGGTGCCGGTGCGGTGGCGGCGTTGTTTTTTGGCCTCGGTTTTTTGGTCGTGATGATAGCCGTCATCGTGTTTTTTCTCGTTGGTATCCGTCATAACGGAGGAGGCGGTTGGTCGAATGGCGGCGGTGGTTTTGGCGGCGGCAGCAGCGGATCATGGGGTGGCGGCGGGGGCGGCGGTTTTGGCGGTGGCGGCGCATCAGGGTCATGGTAAAGTTTAAACGCTGGTTAATTCATGTTTTTATGCCGCCGTGGCGTTGGCGTTTGGCGTTTCCCAGTGCGGTACTCAAGGATATTGAAAAAGCAGTTAAGGATTCGGAGCGCGGGCACAGCGGCGAACTTCGCTTTGTGGTTGAAAACGCACTGGCACCTGGTCTGGTTTGGCGGGGTATGTCTGCGCGTCAGCGGGCGACAGAGATATTTTCAAACCTGCGGGTCTGGGATACGGAAGAAAACAGCGGCGTGTTGATTTATTTGCTGTTGGCTGATCGGGAAGTGCATATCGTCGCTGACCGAGGTATTGCCAGAAGGGTAGGGCAGGACCAATGGGATGCAATCGCAGCGGTTATGCAAGCGGCTTTCCGGCGCGGTGATTTTTGGGGTGGGTCGCTTGAGGGAATTGAACGCATTACCAGGATATTGGCGGCTCATTTTCCTGCCAGTGCTGACAATCCCAATGAGCTTTCCGATAAGCCGGTCATTATCCGATAAAAAGCTTTATCTGGCGATAATGCGCTGCCCGGTGAAAATCAGTGTTGAAGCGGGTGGAATGTCAGTATTTAGCGGATTACTATCAAGATCGAAAAAACGTAATTGTACTGTTCCGGTGATTATATTTTTTGATTTGAAAGCGGCTTTGTAATCGACCCGGGCAATACCGCCCTGGTTGGTGGCAGTTCCCGGCAAGCTAAAATTGATCGCAGTGGCGGATAGCGTGTATCTGCCGGAACATCTCCAGACTCCCTGGCTTGTCGTAAAAGCGTTAAAAATACCATCAACACCAGCCTGGTTCGAGTCGCCTAAAAAGAAATTGCCATCCCTGCTCAGAGTAATAAGGCCGCGGGAAGCAATAGACTTGTCAGGATTTAAAATAGTGGTGAGAAAACTGCCGCCCGCTTCCGGTCTACAGAATGGCAACTGCTGATGTCTGAATGTGTCGCTTTCGGCATTGCCGGTTACTGGGGCCAATGTGCCAATAAACAAACTAATGGAAAGTAATAGCTCCCGGAAAAATGACCTAGAAAACCTGTTGCTCATAATTGCTCCTGAAATAATACGCGGTGTTCTGCTTGTTTAAATCAGGTCTTTCTAAATATTACCTGATTGCTTTGAAGTATAGCAGCAATCAGGTTAGCCTCACTTCCTCTCGTCCAGCTATTTGAGTTGCTGGTAATACTGGGCGAGTTCCTTGATTTCCTCATCGGTCAATTGTTCTGCAATCAGGCGCATACGACTGTAAATATCGTTATGCCGCTGCCCGTTTTTATAAGCCGATAGCGTACTTGAGAAATAGCCGACCTGTTGACCCGCCAGAGCAGGAATATCCATTTTTTCGCCTTGACCGTTTGCGCCATGACAAACAAAACAGGCGGGTAGAACACGTTTATTTTCTCCGAGACTAACCAGTTTTTCTGCTTTACCAAGATCCTGGCTGCCCGATTTGTTTTCTGGTGCCGGTAATGATTTAAACCAGGCAGCCAGATCGGCAGCGTCCTGCTCAGTTAAGCTTTTAGCGACAGGACTCATCGAGTCGTTAACACGGTCTCCGTTAAAATAATCGCGTAACTGTTTGTAAGTATAATTGGCGACCTGACCGGCCAGCGCCGGAATTGCCGGTAGCGTTTCGCCATCCCGGACTTCTTCCTTGATCCCTTGGCCGTTGTCGCCATGACAACTTTTGCAGGATTCCGCCAGTTGCCTGCCTTTCTCGGCATTGCCGTTCTTGACCAGTTTCAGGGTTTCAGGCGTCCAGGCTATTTGTGAGGCGGGGCCTGCATTGACCAATGTCGGTGTAATAATAGCCAGAGCTAACAGTATTCGCTTCATGATTAATTTCCCCATCCGCTTGAGCCAAAAGTGTCCATAAAAAAGAATTGCAGGATTGGAAAGCCGAAGCTGATGACCATCAACACCGCAATCACTTTATTCCAGAGTTTAAAGCCATTCAGGTATTCAGGCAGGGAAGTAACGGCATGAAGCGGTTCGGCGTATTCGACTTGCTGGTCGAAAGCTTCTGAAGATGGATTCAATTGGGTTTTAGCCAGGTTATAGATAAGTAGGCAGGCCGAACCGAGCAGTATCAAGCCGCCGAATATCATCATGAACTCATAAGGTTTCCAGGCCAGAGTCAGCAGGTTATTGTAAACCACGCTGGAAATGCGCCGGGGTTGGCCTAATAAACCGAGTACATGCCAGGGCGTGGTCAAAATACTCATGCCGATAAACCATGTCCAGAGCTGAAAAAGTGCCAATGCATTGGAAAACAGCGGCTTTCCGACCAACAACGGCCACAGATAGTAGGCGACGGCAAAATACATGATGACGGTGGTGCCGCCGAATATCAGGTGGAAATGACCGGGAACCCAGGCCGTATTGTGTACCATCGCGTTCATTGCATAACTGGCATTGACGATGCCGCCGAAGCCGCCAAAAATCAGCATCAGCAAAGCCAGGATGACCGATAACACCATCGTGTTGGTCCAGGGCAGGCTGAGTATCCAACCGAACAACCCTTTACCACCGCGCAGACGACCGGCAATTTCCAGTGATGCAATTACGGTAAAACCTGTCACTAACGTGGGTATAGCGACTACAAACGTACCGACGCCGTGCAATAATTTCCAGCCCTTGCCCTGTTCCGGGTCCATGTAAAGATGATGAAAACCAATCGGCAGCGCAAACACAACCAGCACGATTAACGCCGCCCTGGCGACTTCATCACTGAACAGAAAGCCGCCCGCCTGCTTGGGTACAAACACATAAAAAGCGGTGTAGGCAGGAATCAGCCAGAAATAAACGATAGGGTGCAACGTCCAGGCAAATAGCGTTCTTGCCAGTCCCGGATCAATAGAATCTATCCAGCCCAACGCCAGCGGAATGGCCTGGAACAGCACCTCGACAGCAACACCGGCACTGGTCCACAGCCATAACAAGGCATTCGCTGTCGTTGCAAACATCGCTAAGGGGACAGGCAAGCCCGGATTGGCTTTTTTCCACTGGCTAAACATTACCAGCATGATGACGCACCAGAACCAGGAGCCGACGATCAGCAAGGTAGCGCCGATATAAAATGCGGCATGCGCCAGCATGGGCAGGTAAAAAGTGTAAAGTACCGATGCATTGCCGGTTAGCAATGGAATAGCCGCCAGTACAGTACCGAATAGAGAAACCGCGAAACCTGCCCATGCCAGTTTTATATTCCAGATTGGTTGTTTCAGGCTGGTGGTGGCTATGTAATAACCAAAACCCATAATAAAGAAAGTCGTGAGTACAAACGCCATCAGTACGCCGTGGGTGCTGACCGAGGCAAAATAAACACTGGGCGAGTTAAGCGCAGTGATAAATCCGCTACGTTCCAACACCTGGTATTCGCCCATAAAGCAGGCCAATATGAAGGCAATGAAAGCTACCCAGAGATTGCTTAAAGCCAGTTTTCTTGTCGCTGCATCATTCATTGTTTGATCCTCCTTTAGCGGACGACTTTGCCGGTGCAGTCCAGGTTTCTTTGGCGACTACGGAAATATTGCTCCACATGTGGTTATGGCCCAGGCCGCAATATTCGTTACACAGCAAAGGATATTCACCCGGTTGCGGAAAGGTCGTAGTGATTTCAGCGACATAACCCGGCACAATCATCGTGCTCATATTAGTCATTGGAATATGGACGCCGTGCAAGACATCCATGCTGACCCAACGAAAAGTCAAGGGCGTTTCAGCAGGAACGTCAATGTGTTTGGGGAAAAATGAATAGCGTCCGGCTACCATTCTTATGATGATTTTGCCGCTTGCCTCGACTTGTACGCCCAGATTGTCTTCAGCAAATTCCTGGCTTAAATGCAGGCTGGCAGATTCTATCGTTTCAACCTTGCTGGGCGGGTTTATGCCGTGGAACAGGGCATCAATGGTAATGATGCCGACAAACAGGCCAATAACCAGCAGGGAGATGGTAATCCATTTTCGCTCCAGTTGATCGACATGAATCGCTTGCAGTTGTGTGCATATCTCGCGCATCAGCAGCGTGCATTTTTGTTTTATTGGCTCGGTTTGCATAATAGACTCCTAGCCTCTCGGTAAAAATACGCCGTAATAAAGGAACAGCCAGGCGATGACCATGCCACCAATAACAGCCGACATCAGCGCAAGTGTGCCAATCGGCGAACTTTCGAGAATACGTTTACGGTCTTCTTCACTCATTTGATCCATAGCATTGTCTCTCGTCAGAATTGAACTTATTTCCATTCTAGTTGTAAGTGAATAATCTTGTAAAGATAAACCGCCAGGACGCATAATAAACACGCGTTTTAATCGTGGTTGTTAAAAGTGACAGTAAAAAATACAGCCTGGCAATAGGCAAAAATTCAATATTAATGAGCTGTTAATTTATTTATCCTATTAATATTTAAAAGAATTGTTTTAATTAATATCAACTTGTAAGACAGGGGAATGATAATGGGCTGTTGCGACGATCCTACCGAACCTAACAAACTCGATCCACGCGATTTACTTCGTGAGCAAGAACATTACGGCGAATTGGTGAGGGATCTTTTTACTGGAGAACCTGAGAAAGTCATTCTTAAATTACTGAATGAAGCAAATGCTTACCTTAGGGAACTGGCGGCTTTAAGGTCGTATTACCCTTCTGTGCGATTACATGCTATCGAACTTTTGGATAAAAAAAGCCAGACTGTACTCAAGCAAATCCTCGAAAAAGAACCGGATTCACCTTTCGGTCTTGCGGCTAAAACCCGTCTTGAACATTTAGACGACGAAACCGGATTATTCGGAAAGTTGTTTAAATAAGGCTTGGGCACAAAATGTAATGTGGTGTTCTCCCAGCCATTCGAGTCGAGTATGTGTGCCGGAAACGCTGTTTTCGCTCATGCTCAAACAGTCTATTCCGGCCTGAAAGACTAAACACTTTCTGGATTTGAATTCACCTCAGTTTTTTTATTACTTGAAAACCTCAACCAAAGCCCCGCAAGCAAACCCTTAATATCGTCCAGATAAGTATAAGCGACGGGTACAACTAGTAAGCTGAGCAAAGTCGATGTCACCAGTCCGCCGATAACGGCAACTGCCATCGGGCTGCGGAAGGAAGAATCCGCAGCGCCGGTGCCAAGTGCTATCGGCAGCATCCCCGCCCCCATTGCGATGGTGGTCATCACAATGGGACGGGCGCGTTTGTGGCAGGCATCCAGCAGTGCTTCAATCCGCCCCAAACCGTGGTCGCGTCTTGCGACGATGGCGTATTCGACCAGCAGGATGGAGTTTTTGGTGGCGATGCCCATCAACATGATAAGCCCAATCAGCGATGGCATCGAAAAGCTCTTGTCAGCCAGAAGCAGCGCGACAAAGCCGCCGCCGAAGGACAGCGGTAGTGCAACCAGAATGGTGATCGGTTGCAGGAAATCCTTGAACAGCAATATCAGCACGATAAAAATACACAGCACGCCAATCAGCATCGCCAATCCGAAGCTGGCGAACAATTCACCCATCATTTCAGCATCGCCGATGTTGATTTGTTTGACCCCGGCGGGCAGGTTCAGGATGCTAGGCAGGTTTTGCACGGCGTTGGTGACATCGCCCAGCGGCATACTGGATAGCTCAATTTCAAAGTTGATGTTGCGCGAACGGTCGTAACGGTCAATGACCGCTGGCCCGCTAGACAGCGACAAGTCGGCGACTTGCCCGACCATGACCGAACCGATGCCTGCCTTGCTTGAAGGAACGGCGAGGCGTTCCAGTACGGTAAGGTCACGCCTACCATCCGCAGCCAGCTTTACCATGATCGGTACTTGCCGTTGTGCAAGGTTGAATTTTGGCAATGACATATCGTAATCGCCGATAGTGGCGATACGCAGGGTTTCGGCGATAGCGGCAGAGGTAACGCCCAAATCGGCGGCGCGGGCAAAATCCGGTCTTACTGCAATCTCCGGCCTGACCAAAGCGGCACTGGAGGCGATATTACCCAGGCCTGGGATAGTGCGTAAATCCCGTTCCACGGCACGGGCGGCGGTGTTTAAGGCTTGTGGGTCGTCGCCGCTGATAACCAGGATGTATTTTTCACCCGATGCACCCAGGCCCACCTTAGTCCGTACACCCGGCAAGGCTTGCAAAGCGGTACGGATGTTTTTTTCGATGACTTGCTTACGCACGGGCCTGTCCTGGCGGTTAGCGAGCAGGATGGTCAGGGTGGCTTCGCGGACTTCACTTTGGCCTTGGGCGCCGGCCATCGGGTCGCTTCCGGCTGAGCCGCCGCCGATAGTGGTGTAGATACTTTTTACATAAGGTACAGCAGCGACCAGCTGACGGGCGGCTTCTGCCGAAGCTTGCGTTTGCGCCAATGTGCTACCCGGCGATAGCTCCACAAATACCTGCGTCTGCGGGTTGTCATCAGCGGGTATAAATCCTGTCGGCAATAGCGGGATCAGGAGCAATGAGCCGATGAAAAACGCTATCGCCGCGCTGATGGTAATCAGGCGATGCCGCAGACACCACGCCGCCATTCTTAAATAATTGCGCATGATGCGCCCGTCCGGCGCTTCGCTATGTCCGGTGTCTTTCAGCATATAAGCTGCCATTAGCGGCGTGAGCATACGCGCGACCACCAGCGAAGCAAGAATGGCGAACGAAGCTGTCCAACCAAACTGTTTAAAGAAACGTCCGGCAATGCCGCTCATGAAAGCAGTGGGCAGGAACACGGCGACCAATGCAAAAGTTGTCGCGACCACCGCCAAGCCGATTTCCTCGGCGGCTTCCATCGCGGCTTGATACGGTGTTTTGCCCATGCGTAAGTGGCGTACAATGTTTTCCACCTCAACAATGGCATCATCGACCAGGATGCCGATAACCAACGACAAGGCCAGCAGTGTCACCACATTTAGCGAGAAACCCAGATAATCCATCCCCATAAAAGCAGGAATTGCCGATAAGGGCAGGGCGACCGCCGAGACGAAGGTTGCCCGCCAGTCGCGCAGAAACAGCCACACGACCAGCACCGCGAGTAAAGCGCCTTCATACAGTAAGGACATCGAACCCTGGAATTCTTCTTCCACCGGGATGACGAAATTGAACGCTTCGGTGAATTCAATATCGCGGTTGCTGGCGCGTAATTCCGCTAAGGCTTTTTGTACACCTGCGCCAACTTCCACCTCGCTCGCGCCACGGCTGCGGGTGACTTCAAAACCGACTACCGGTTTGCCATTGAGCAGCGCCAAGGCCCGGCGTTCGGCTACGCTATCGCTGATGGTTGCGACTTGGTCGAGACGGATATGCCGTCCGTCGGACAGCGATAATTCCAGCGGCCGCAATTCGTCTACCGAACTGACGTTAGCCAAGGTACGCACGGGTTGTTCGCCGCTGCCAAGATCAGTTCGTCCGCCTGAGCTTTCCCGCTGCACTTGGCGTAACTGACGGGAAATATCCGCCGCTGTCGCACCCAGCGATTGCAGTTTGACTGGATCCAGGGCAATGGTGACTTCTCGGCTGACGCCACCCACGCGTTTGACTTCGCCTACTCCGCGTACCGACAGCAAACGCTTGGAGACAGTATCATCAACAAACCAGGACAACGCTTCATCATCGCGCTGACCGGAAGCGACGGTAAATGCCAGAATGGGCGAGCCAGCCAGATCCAACTTGGTAACGATGGGGTCGCGCAAATCGCCCGGCAGGTCGGCGCGGACTTTGGAAACGGCGGAACGGACATCATCGACGGCTTCCTGCACGGGCTTTTCCAGTCGGAACTGCACGGTAATGCTGACGCTGCCATCCTGCACCTTGGTTGTGATGTGTTTCAAGCCTTGTAGCGTGGCGATGGAGTTTTCGATTTTCCGCGCTACATCGGTTTCCAGTTGCGACGGCGAGGCTCCGGGCAGGCTGCATGAAACGGTTACGGTTGGCAGGTCAAGGTCAGGAAAATTCTGGATTTTCATGGCCTGAAAACTCATCATGCCGCCGAAGCACAGCATCACGAACAGCATCAAGGTCGGAATGGGATTGCGGATACTCCAGGTAGAAATATTCATTATTGCACCACCCGGACGCTGTCGCCATCGGCCAGGAAAGACGCACCGCTGGCGACCAGTTTATCGCCCGGATTCAGGCCGGACAGGATTTCCATGTGATCGCCGGTTCTTCTGCCCAACTGCACTTTAACCTGGGAGACCTTCGCCTGATCGCCGCTTTGTTCGTTCAGCCGGAAAACATAGCTGAAGCCTTCGCGCATCGACAACGCATCTTGCGCTATGGTCAGCCCGGAACTGTTACCCAGGCTAAATTCGCCCTTGGCAAACATGCCGGATCGTAAGCCTTTAAGTGATGCATCAGGCAAATCGACATAGACCAGCCCGTTGCGGTTCTGGACATCCAGCGTCGGTGCCAGAAACCGGATTTTGCCGTCAACATGGGTTACATTCGGAACTTCGACTTTAACAGCAATGCCCGGCTTCAGTCGCGCCATTTCCGCCGCTGTCACCTCTGCCCGCCATTCCAGACGGTTTTGTCGGATCAAACGAAACAGTTCCTGTCCCTGCGTAGCGACTGCGCCCAGCGTGGCTGTGCGGGCAGAGATGATGCCGGAGTCGCTGGCAAGCACACGGGTGTGCCGCTGCCGTAATAATTGGTTGTTCAATTGCGCCTTGGCGGATTCGACTTTGGCTTGCGCGGTTTTTTCGCTGGTCAGGTATTGGGTCACCTGCTGGGCGCTGAGTGCACCGGAAGCGGCTACCTGTTTTGCCCGTTCGGCATTCAGGCGGGCATCCGCCAGATTGGCTTCGGCTTCTGCCAGCGTGGCTTTGCTCTGGGCTACATCCGCCAATACGCTTTCATCGGCAAATACTGCCAGAATCTGGCCTTTAGTCACGGTCTCGCCAATTTGTGCGCGTACTTCGCTCAAGCGCAAATCACTGACTTCAGCGCCGATAATCGCCTCCTGCCAGGCTGCCACGGAACCGTTTGCTATGAGTGTTAACGGAATATCGCGAATTTCAGGTTGAATGACTCTAACACTAAGAGCAGGCCGCGGCGCGGGTGGCGCAACTGGTTCGGCGGTTTCGCCGTTGCGCCACACAGTCACGGCGAGGCCGATGAACAAGCACAAGGCGGAAAAAACAACGCCTGATTTTCCTTTTGACATGACTTTTCTCTAGTTAAGTTGCCTGGGTAAATGTTGGGTAGTGTCCGGCCCCCAATTATTCAAAGAGGCTGGGTATGATTTTTAGATATAATTAAAATCCATTAAAACCAGATAATTACAGTTTATTATCCGTTTTATCAGCGTTTACTTGCCGCTCCTCCCAGCTTCCACCGACAGCGCGGTATAAGGCAATCCAGGCACTGACTTTTTCCTGCTCCAGTTCCTTAACAGCCAAGTCCGCCGAAACAACTGTCCTGTGTGCGGTTTCTGCATCAATCAAGTTGCCCAGGCCTGCTTCATATAATGTCTTGGCAGAGCGGTAATTGGTTTGATAATCGGTAGCGGCTGACTGCGCCTGTGGCAGGCGTTGATCGGCGCTCGCCAAACGTACCAATGCGTCTTCGACCTCTTTAGCGGCTGTCCGTACGGTTGCTCGGAATTGCGAAGTGCTTGCAGTGTATTGAGCTTTTGCCGCTTCGACATTTGCGGCTCGCTTGCCTGCATCAAACAGCGGCAAGCTCAGAGTAGGACCGATGGACCAGGTTTGTGCCAGCGTTAATGCTGCACCATTAATATTTTGGAAAACGGGCGTGATATTCCCGGACAGGCTGAGCTTGGGAAAACGTTTGGCCTGTTCCACACCGATTTTGGCACTGGCTTCTGCCATATCGCGTTCGGCAGCGGCGACGTCAGGACGTTGCAACAGTACCTTGGCGGGTACGGTATCGATTGCGAAGGCCGGCGGTATCGGTAACTTTGCCACGCGCTCAGGGGCTTGTGTTAACAATTGTCGCAACTTGTTTTCTTCCCAAGCCGTTATCGCCACCAGGCTTTTGATTGAGCGGTCGCATTGCGCCTGTTGCCGCAATACTGCATTTTTGCCGTCAGCAGCGCTGGCATTGGCAAGAGCGACATCTGCGGTATTGCGCAAGCCCGCTGTAGCGGCTATATCCAATAGTTTTGCCGAAGCCAGGCGCGAATCGGTATCGATTTTGTTCAGATGCAATTGTGCTTCGCAATACCGGTACGCCAGATAAGCATTGGCAAGTTCTGCCGCAACGGCGACGCGGGCATCGTGCCAGGCTGCCGTGCGTGAGGCCAGTTGGCTAATAGATGCTTCCTGCTGTCTTGCCAAACCGCCAAACAGGTCGATTTCCCAACTGGATTGCACATCAAGCTGGTGTTGGGTACGCAGGAAAGGTGCTTGCCCGAAGGAGAAAGACGAACGGTTGCTGCTTAAGCTGCCGTCCAAACTCGGCAGGAATGTCGAATCAGAACCGATCAGGCTGGCACGCGCTTGTTCAATCCGCGCCCTGGCATTGGCAACTGTCGCGCTTTCGAGTTGGGCGGCGGCAAGCAGGCGGCTGAGTACGGGATCATTAAATTTGTCCCACCATTGTTGCAATGAAGCCAAATCCCCCTGATGGGCAACGGCAGGCTGCGGTGCATGCCATTGCTTGGCTGTAGGCAACGTTGGTGCCTGGTAATCAGGACCGGCAGTCATCAACCAGCCGCCTTTTAAAGCGCAGCCGGACAGCAATAAGGATAAAACGACAAAACCAAAGGCATGGCTAGGCATTTTATTCATGAGCAGACTCCGTCGTTAAGCGTCGCCTGGCCTCACTTTCAATCATCGCCACGGCATACCCTGACAGCCGGTCCGCCAGGGTATCTATCGCTTCAGGCGTTTCGAGCAGGTGCGGGGCAAGCACGGCAACGACATCCTGACCAACATAAAAATGTACCGCCATGCCGATAATTGCCAATGCGAGTCTTTGTAAATCATCGTCAACCTGATTTAGCCGAAAATGCTGTTTCAGCATTGATAGCAACGCTTCATGTTGCGGTTTGATTTCAGCATCGATTTCTTCCTGCCAGGCTCCGGTAGGCTCGATCATTTCCCGAAAGCGTAATTTCATCGCCAAACGCAGTTCTTCGCCTTTTTTTAAAGGCTCAAGGAATTCGCGGAAAAACAGGCGCAGGGCTTCCGGCAAAGGCAGGCCGGCAAAAGTTTCGATGTTGGAATGGCAAGGTGCATCACACATCGGCTCGGTAAACGCTGCCCGGTACAGCCCTGCTTTATCGCCGAAGTAATAACGAATCGCGGAAATATTGGCACCTGCCAGTTCACAAATATTACGCGTAGTTGCGGCGTTAAAGCCTTTTTCTGCAAAGACCCGTAATGCCGCCAGCACTAAACAACGGCGGGCATTGCCGGTATCTGCTGGATTGTCTGTAGATTTGACCATGCGTGCACCCTCAACGATGACAATATAATTAAATCAAACGATTGATTTATATTCTGTCAATCAAACGATTGATTGTCAAATTTAAAGTTCAGAAATGCCTGGCTTGGGTTAAAGGAGTGAAATTAATGACTGCTGTACCCGGTATAGCTGGTTAACGAAACTCAGGTTAAGTTCTTCGATGACTCGGCAGGCGCTCAGCTCAGGGCGGATGGCAGCCGCTTGGTTCCGTTCGTACCCAAGGGCATAAATGGTGAGCCTGCGGAACTATGAATAGAAGTAACTTGTTCGATGATTTCCTTAAATCATTTATGTTTATTTTTCGCCTCAATCCACAGCGACATATATTGCGTACTTTTATGAAGGTGATGGCGCAACAAGGTGCCGACAAAATTTTGTCGGCGTTCTTGCACCAGATTTTCCTGCAACGCCAAAACCCTTTGCATTAACAAACTGCCGTAATCTTCCTGCCCGAAATACTGGTTTAAAATTGCCCAACCCTGTTGTTGCGATTTTTGCCATAGCGCTTCGTCGGTGTAGAGATGTACCGCTGCATTTGCCAAAGCCTGGGCATTGTTTTCAATCATTCCGCCCCACGGCAAACCACCGCTCATTGCTTCTGCGCCGATTGCAGTCGTTACGCTCGGCGTTCCGGTACGCATGGCATCCATGAGCTTGCCTTTAATACCGGCACCGAAGCGCAAGGGCGCAATACAGATGCGGGCGTTTTGCATGACTTGCAAGGCATCGTCTGCCCAGCCTTTTACATAAAAACCTTGTTTGGCATTGTGCAGTTGCGTGGCTTTAGGGGGAGGGTAGGCGCCATAAACATGCAATTCAGCTTGCGGTAATTGGGCGCGAATAAGTGGCCAGATGCCATGTTTGAGATAGAGCACCGCATCCCAGTTAGGCTCATGGCGAAAATTGCCGATGGAAATAAAATGCTGCCGATCATTAAAACCGGGCAAGGCCGTGTGTTCAGAAACAGTTACGCTTAAAAACGGACAGTACTGTAACAAGGGTTTCGGCACTGAAAAATAATCGGCCAGCAAGCTCATTTCGTATTGTGAAATCATCAGCGTAATATCGCAGCGGTAAATAGCTGCAATTTCACGTTGCGCCATATCCTCTTCGGTCATGTGCCGATAAAGTTCTGAACTGACAGCCAACACCGGATTAACACTCTGGCGTTCCGATTCATTGATGAGAGGTTTTTGCGCCTGTTTCAACAGCTGCTGGCGCACATGGCGAAGGCTGTGCAAATCTTCGCTATCCAGGATGCGTAAGGCATTCGGGCATTCCTGCGCAACGCGCCAGCCGAATTGCTCTTCGGTAAAAAAACGGTCAAACAAGACTGCATCGGGTAAGAGTTCGGCAATAAAGTTGTTAAATCCGGGATCGTTCAGTGTAATCGCTTGTTCCTGTATGCCAAGGCTGGATAAATCAGCCCGGTGCTCCGAAAGGGCCGCTGCTGATGCAAATATAATGCGCCACTGGTTGGCATGAAATAACCGGATCAGCTCCATCATGCGGCTACCGGCAGCGGAAGAATTTGGCTCAGGCCAGACGTAGCCGATGATAAGTAAGGTTTTCATTAATCGAACTCTGGTAATCAATTCCGTGATGGTTCCACCAGCGACAAGATAAGTAAAAGGCTTGGTGAGTACTATGTTGCTTACAGACAACGCTTTTGCCCAAGCGGGTTAGTTAAGGGCGTCTGGATTATATTGCGAAAGTAGCAGTATGACTACGTATCGATTACAGAATAAGGCTGAAATACGGAGGCGCTATGTCAGACAAAAAGGTTTATAGTGATAAATGATTTTCAGCGGAAACCGGCCTGCTTCTGTGTTTGTAGGGATATGCTGCTGAACCTGTATTTTGTTAACAGACGACCATCACTTTAAAGGTAATGCTATGACAAATCTGACTTTTTTAGGCGCGACCGGGCAGGTGACCGGCTCCTGTTATTTGCTGGAAACCGGTACCCATCGCATACTGCTGGACTGCGGATTGTTTCAGGGTTCAAAAGAAACGGAAAAACAAAATGAAGCGGATTTTCCTTTCGACCCGGCAGGCATTGATGCCGTGGTTCTGTCTCACGCTCATCTCGACCATTGCGGACGTTTGCCAAAACTGGTTAAAGACGGGTTTAAGGGTGCGGTATTCCTGACTGAGGCCAGTTTTCCCCTGATCGAATTGATGCTCAGAGATGCCGTGCATCTGCAATTGCGGGATACCGAGTGGGAAAATAAACGCCGGGAACGGGCCGGAAAACCGTTGCTTGAACCTTTGTATGAACTGGAAGATGTAGAAGCCTTATTGAAGCTCAGGCAACCGATAGCTTATAGTGAGGAGAAGGAAATTCTCGAAGGCATAACAGTTTCTTTCCACGAAGCCGGGCATATACTAGGCTCGGCGATTGTCCGCCTGCGCATCAAAGATCAGGATACCGTTAAAACCCTGGTTTTTTCGGGCGACCTGGGTAACCCGCAATCACCCTTGTTACGCGATCCTACCGTGCTAACGCAAGCGGATATATTATTGCTGGAATCCACCTACGGCGACCGCGACCACAAGCCGCTGGAAAATACTCTGGACGAATTACGCGAAACCCTCGCAGAAGCGGCAGAGAGCGGCGGCAATGTGATTATTCCTGCATTTGCAGTTGGTCGAACCCAGGATCTGATTTACTGGTTGGGTAAAATTCAGCGGCAAGGCGGTGTTCCGCAACAACAGATTTACCTGGATAGCCCGATGGCAATCAGGGCCAGCGAAATCTATGCCGACAATACCCGCCTGTTTAATATTGACGATCCCGAATTCACCCAAATAGCCCCGCGAGGCTGGCAAGCCTGGCTAAGCGGTTTAATTTACTCAGAGACTCCCGAAGAATCGATGGCTGTCAACCGGATTACCGGGGGGGCAATAATTATTGCCGGAAGCGGCATGTGTAACGGTGGCCGCATCCGCCATCACCTTAAATACAATTTATGGCGGCGCAATGCCCATATTATTATCGCCGGATTTCAGGCTGAAGGCACCTTGGGGCGGATGCTTGTAGACGGCAAAAGGAAATACCTGAAAATCCTGGGTTCTGAAGTCAATGTGGCGGCAAAAATTCATACCCTCGGCGCCTTAAGCGCCCATGCCGACCAAAGCCAGTTATTAAAGTGGGCGAGTCATTTTAAAGCGCCCAAGCCCCGTCTTTACCTGATTCATGGTGAAAAATCAGCGGCCTTGTCCTTGCAGACTTGTTTTAAGCGTACAGGGTGGAATGCAAATATTCCGAGGGTGGGGGAAAGGATTACGTTTTAGGTAATCGTTAGGGTGATTTAGTGTCGCCACTTCACGATGTGAAACACCACGTCCTCAAAGCTAACGCCACGCCCTTTTTGAGGGTATTGTTTTTTCGGGATTCCGTATGTAATGTTTCATGCGGCGCGTGTTAGCACACGACGTATGATTCGTGTATCCCGGTGCCTAACCTAATATTTAAGACGTTAGCTGATCCGTGGCTGGATTGTCAACAGAATGCAAGCCTCTCATAGTGACTTGATTACCAGTAATATTCCCGACACAAACAAAAAAACCGCAAACAGCTTGCCATAGATTTCATTCGCAATTTGCCCGTAGAGCATTTCTTCGGTCAATAGGAACATAATAATACCGACTTGCACAAAAAACGCCTTGTCGACATAGGAAATACTGAACTCGGTTCCTATCAGCAGCAGCGTTGCCAATTGAAATAATGCCAGCGTTGCATAGCTGGCTGCGCCTGTTACGCGTGCTTTATCTTTTGAATAGTTTTTTGCGTAAATAGCGGCGGTCAATAAGGAACCACCCAGATTGCTTATGCCGTGAACTAATCCCAGCACCATAAAATAAATACGCTCATAGCGCATGATCCAAAGCAATATGCGTTCAACAGGCGGCAGAAAACTTTTCAATGCCACAAACACCAATAGTGCGCCAATCGCTATGCCGACATTGACTTTAACCATCGTGACCAGGGCCAAAAATATCACCACCAAAGGTAAGCTATAGATTAAAAGGTTTCTATAAAAAGCTGTATCGATCTCTTCATGGTGTTTTATCAGTTGCAAGGTGCTAATCGCAATAGAAACAGGTAATAAAACACCCAGGGCATTAGCAAAGTCATATCCCAGCAAAAGCAGGATGGGCGTGCCAAACAGCAATGTTCCGACACCAAAAACAGATTGCACAACCGATACGGCAACAACGGTAACTAAAATATCAACTGGCATTTTCTCTCTCTGTGTGACTGGCTTTTTAACCAGCGTAATTAATAATGGCTTAATTGTCCTACAAAAAGCCAAGCCCGTTGTAAGTTCTTTATAAATTAATTGATGATGGCACAAATACCATTGCCGTAAATAAAGGTGATGCTATTTTTTAAACAACGTAATCGATTGGGATGCATCATCAATATTGATTTGATAACGCCCCAAAACACTCATCCCGAGTAAGCTGTTTCCTGCTAACAGTTTATCGGCAACAAAAGCCGCCTCGACATTTTCAACAGTTTCCCCGGCAATTTTCACTTCCTTCAACAGGCCGATTTGGGCTTCGGCTGTGCCGTTGGCGGTTTGCATTGTTTGCCGACTAAACTTGCTGTTGGCAAGGCCTAACTGCGCTATCATCGACTCCGGTAATACGACCAGATCAGCTCCTGTGTCGATCATCATTTCCAGGGTTTGCCAAACCCTTCCGTCACCTGACAGGCTTACCGATACCATTAAATGCTTGCCTTCGGAACGGGTCGGCAAAATAATCCGGCTGGTTTCCCGTTTTTCTTTCTTATTGATAATAACGACACGTTCAATCCGGCCTTGGGTCGTGCGGCTGATAATGTGATTGTAGGGCGCCAGCAGTTGTGCGAGCTGCTGGTCCAGGTTGCCGCGGGTAGTCGTCCTGGGTTCATTCTGGATTCTCTCCAGGCCGACGATCTCGATATGCATCTGGTTTTGCAGGGATTCGATCTGTGCAAACAGGTCATTGCCGTCTGCCGAATTTTGGGCGCGGGTGCTGAGAGCAACCAGCATTAAGAAAAAAATGCCGATAAAAAGCCTGGGCTTACCAACAGGGATAGGATGCTTGAGTGTTGTCATTAGCAGGAAGGCGTTGAAGCAATAGGCTCATTTCCAGCTATGATAGATAATATCACCCGTCAGGCAAGTTTAATCTTGTCGGCGTTTGCTTATTTGTCTGTACAATCAATAATTCGCTGATAAGTTGCTGACATCTTCAACTTGATTAATTGCCACTGTTTTTTTTCAGGCTAACAAAATGAAACACACGCATGTTTTGGATAATGGCTTACAGGGACTCCTATTGGCAGTGTTGATTTGCTGCCCGCTTGATGGTTTGGCAGGTAATGCCTGGAGTTACAATCAGGAAAGCGACACTTTAACCAACCTGACTTATAGTTTCGCCCAGTCGCCGATAACCAGTCCCGGTCGGTATGACGACATCAAGCTGCAAATCGTCTGCAAAGAGAATAAATTACAGGCAGTGATTGATGCCGACAGTTTGATAGCCTCACAAGGCAGTCGTTTTACGGTTGAATATCAAATCGATAAAAATCCCCCGGTCACGATTGAAATGACAACTTTTCAGGACTCGAAGCGTAAAGGCTATACGGAGAAGGATGCCAAACGCATTGCTAATGAGCTGTTGACAGGCCAGGCTATTTTTATTCGTGTCAACACCATGATAAAAGAAGTGCTGTCCATATCAATTCCTCTGGACGGTGCTGCCAAGCCGGTGCAGCAGGTATTTGCTGACTGTGGCTTAGCGTCGTCAAATAATACAGGCGGCGAGCCGTCTTACACGCTGGCTGATTTTGAACGCGATTTTAGCAAGCTGTCGCCAGAGCAACAGCAACAGACGCTGATTAAAATAAAAAAAATACTCGTGGAAACCCCCTAATGCTCAGATTATTCACCATTGATAGCGGTACGCTTAAAGAGCGGACGCCACCTGAAAACCCGCTTGCACAGGCGGTTCATTCTGATTGGATTGATGCGCATGATCCCAGTGATGACGAACGTGCGCAGTTGCAGGCTTTTTTACGTACAGCGCTGCCAGAATCTGATGATGTCGAAGAAATCGAGTCTTCGGCGCGTTACTTCAGTAATAATATCGGCATTCATGTCCGTTCCCTGTTTCTCGCGCAAAGTGAAGGGCGTCACCATACCTCGTCAGTGGCTTTTATTTTGCAGGATGAACGCCTGGTAACCTTGCGCGAAGGCGCCCTGGCAGATTTTCGGCTGCTGCGGATGCGCACCCGACATGGGCAGATAAAGACGCGTTCGCCGCAGGAGTTGCTGGTGGTTATTTTTGAACAGAAAGTCGAAAACCTTGCCGATGCGCTGGAGGACATTCACCGTGAGTTGGAAGACGTCAGTTATCTGGTGCTGGAGGAAATCGATTCCGATCTTGAAAACGCTATCGATCAACTCGCCAAGCTGGAAGACAGCAACGGTAAAATCCGTTTGTGCCTGATGGATACGCAACGCTCTATTGCCTTTCTGCAAAGGCATTTGCGCAGTTATCCCGAATTGCAGGAAATGGCGCGCGAGATCATGCGCGATGTGGATACATTGATGGCGCATACAACTTTCCTGTTCGACAAAATCAACTTCCTGATGGACTCAACCCAGGGTTTTATCAATATTGCCCAGAACAAGATTATTAAAATCTTCTCCATTGCTGCGGTGGTTTTTTTACCGCCAACCTTGGTTGCCAGTATTTACGGTATGAATTTTCAGTATATGCCGGAATTGAATTTACGGCTGGGCTATCCCGGCGCATTGGCGCTGATGTTGTTGGCGGGCATTGCGCCTTACTGGATTTTTAAGCGGAAGGGGTGGTTGTAAAAAGAAATGGTGTGGGGGCGGCTTTTAGCTGCGAAGAGAGCCGCCCCCAAAGTTATTGAACATCACCAACAGGCGCAGCGAAGCCGTCAGCAACCAATTCCTTTACATTATCCCCGGTCAGCGTATTTAAAAATGCCACCAGTTCATCGATTTCCCGGGCAGATAAATTCAGCGGTTTGATTAAAGGATCAAGGTTTTCCTGGTTTCCATAGGCCTGCCCGGAAGCCTTGTTGCCGCCGCGGTTGTAAAATTCCACCACCTGATGCAGCGTTTGCAGGCTGCCGTTGTGCATATAAGGTGCAGTCAGACTGATATTACGCAGGGTTGGGGTTTTATACTTCCAGCGATCTTGCGGATTTTGCGTTACTTCATAGCGACCCAGGTCATTGGCCTTTGTTTCGGCAACGGCATCAATTAATTTCGCTGCAACATCAACATAGACGCCGGGAGCGACCTGTACGCGGCGGTTGCTAGTTTTATTTCCCATTGCATCGGCATAGCCAATACCGGTGTTGTGGTTGTTATTATCGGTAAACAGGGCGTATTTTTTGGTAATGGTGTGGCAGGCGGAGCAGTTGGCCTTGCCAGTAAACAAGCTAAATCCCCGTTGTGCTTTGGCATCCAGCGCGGTTTTATTGTTTCCGTAGTGCCAACGGTCAAAAGCCGATGCGCCGGAGTTTAGCGTCCGTTCATAGCTGGCAATCGCCATGCCGATGGTTTCCATACCGGGGCCTTTACCAAAAGCCTTTTGAAATAGCCTGTTGTAATCAGAACTGTTGTTGATTTTGTCGATGACATAGGCAATGGAGGGGTTTGCCATTTCATTGTGCGCCAGTAAAGGCAACCAGATTTGCTGCTCCAGAACCGTTTCGCGGCTGTCATGGAACAGGTTTTTTGCATAAGCAACATTATAAAGCGTCGGCGCATTGCGTCTGACCGTGCGCCCTTCGATGCCAACCGCAGTAGCCATTTCATTGCTGGTAAAACCCTGTTCGGGAATATGGCACATCGCACAGGAAAAAGTGTTGTTGAGTGATAGCCTGCGGTCATAAAACAGCTTTTTGCCCAGGCTGATTTTTTCTTTCGTCAGCGGATTGTTTGCCGGAATCGGGACGGCAGGAAGGCCTAGTGGCGGTTTGCGAATGGTTTTCAGCAAATCGGCCTGTTGGCCGATACGGTCAGTTAATGCGACCGAACGGGTTTGATAATCCTGTTCTTCGTAATGTGATTTGTTGTCGCCCGCTGTGTACAACGATGAACCTGACGGCTGGGTTATGGATTGTTTCGGTTCAGCCAGTAACAAGGTTTTGATATCGTTAATCAGCGTATCAGGATGTAAAAAAGCAACGCTATATATATTGCGTATCTGTTTGTTCCGGTCGATCAGGTAAACGCGCAGGATATGTGCAAAAGTACCGGTGAACTTGCCCTGGGTATCATAAACTTTCTGGATGTTTTGCTTGTAGTGATCGAGTATCGGCTTTAATTCCTGTTCGGAGCGTGTTGTCAGGAAACGCCACTCGACATTTTTGCCCTGAAACTCCTGCCCATAATGCTTCATTACTTCAGGCGTATCGTGTTCGGGATTAAAACTTAAGGTTAATAGCTGTAGTTTTTGGGCTATTTCCGGTTCTTTTTCCAGGCGGTTTTTGATTTTATAAAAAACCGAAGTCGCCAGCGGGCAGCCGTTGACATCGCTACAGGTTGAATAGACAAAGCTGAGCAACGTGATTTTGCTTGTGTCGCTCATCAGTTTATGCAGACTGGTTTCCTTGCCAATCATATCAAGCACCTTGCCGTTGGCTGCCATACCTAATTCAGGGAGCAGGTAAGTACCTGGCTCCGGGGCAGAAAATTGCAGGCTACCATAGCCCGGTGCCAGTATTGGTTCCTGCTTTGGTATTGTTTCAGCTTCCGAGATGCTACAGATAAATGCCACCAGAATCACTGGAATTATTGCTTGTTTGAAGATGTTCATTATGCCCAAAATAGGTAACGTTCAGTAAATTTCAGTGAATTGTTCGATCAGCTCTCAATTCCAGATGCTCGTATTTGAAATAACCGGGTGCACTACTAGAATTTTTTTGAATAGCAAAGCTATTCTTTAATTATTTCAATGTCTTGATTAAGGAGCATTTATGAAAAAGTTACTCATCCTGTTATCGTTGTGTGCCTGCAATGTGATGGCTACACCGGTTAACATTAACACAGCCGATGCGAAAACCATATCGGAAGCCCTGACAGGGATCGGCCTGAAAAAAGCTGAAGCTATCGTGAAATATAGGGAAGAAAAAGGGCTGTTTAAAACCGCGGAAGATTTGGACAATGTTAAAGGTATAGGCAAGAAGACGGTCGAGAAAAACAAAAGCGATATTCTGCTTGATGCTTCTGTAGCGGCAGCAGAAGCAAAGCCCGCCGCTGATACCAAGAAACCCGCCAAATAACGGAAGTGATGGTTGTCAGTTTGCAGGGTCGGCGTAGGCCGACCCTATATTCAACCAGAGACCTCATTCCAATCAGCCATAAGCATCATGCTTTATATGCTCATTACCCATCGGAAACAGTCACTTGTGGGAGCGGCTAAAATCCGCTCCGCAATATCAGGTAAGCAAACGCTCAAAATTTCCAATAGGCACCCAGTAACAAAATTATCCCGATTGCCATAAATTTCCCAGTCCACATTTCCACAGAGCAGCGGTCGAAGTGGTGCATAATTTCTTCAACCTTGTTGGTGCCTGCCTGATCACGCATGTGTATTCTTCTCATGATAATGTTCCTCTTTTTTTAAATAGACGGTAATTAACGGTAACTGCGCATTTGCCCTACCAGCACACCCTGGATTTCTACCTGGGAAGGGTGGTAACGCATGGTTTCCATTTTCGAGTTGGCCGGGATTAACAGAATTTCGTGCGGGTATTGTTCAAAAAACTTCAACGTGGCTTCATGCTTGTCGACTAAAGCGACTACTATTTCGCCGTTGCGAGCCTGGCAGCGTTGTTCAATGACTACCCAGTCGCCATCGAAGATGCCTTTTTCAATCATTGAATCGCCTTTTACTTTCAATACATAGCAAGGTTGGTCGGTTTTGATTTCATCGGGGATGGTCATGTAGCGCACATCTTCGATAGCATCAATGGGTTTACCTGCTGCAATCGTACCGACATAGCGAAGCGAATGGGGCGTTTCAATGCTTTCTTCGCCGATTTTCTTCGCTTTTCCAGTCAGTCGCACGCCCCGGTGTTTGCGGTCCAGGGGTTCAATCAGGCCTGCTTCAATCAAGCCTTGTACCAGCGCGTGCAGCGAACCGCGCGACTTTAAGCCCAGCGCCTCGCATAACTCATCCAGGCTCGGCGGATGCGTAAATGACTGATGATTCTGTAATAGAAAATTAAGAAGTTCTCTTTGTTTGCGGGTTAATGTGTTCATGTGAATATGTTCTTGTTTAGTTCTTTATAAGAATAGCATAGAAATAAATAAGAACAAGTTAAGAACATATATTTTTTAGCAGGCTATAAAAATGTTAATTGGCCTTATAAGAAATCTTTGAGCAAGTTGATTCGATTCGTTCCAGGCTATGAGCTTGTCGAACAGTCGAAGTATATTTTGAAGAGGGATTTGATGCAGTTACTGCCCTGGAGCGATTTTGCGCTGCACCATCACGCGTAGATAGGCAATAACTTGTGCAACCACTGCCTTGCGATTATCGACATCGCGGTAAAACGGCACCATTTTGCTGCCTGCGCGCACGCTTTGCGGATCGGCGATAAATTTAGCCAGCCAGTCGGGTTGCCAATATTCGGTGACATTAACCGGAAAATTCAATTCCGGGCCGATGTTTGAGCCTTCGCCGTTAATCGAGTGGCATTTGCTGCAATGTTGCTGGAAATGCAGAAATCCTTGCGTAACTTCGGCGTTGCTGTCTGGTGGCGGCGAAGCAAGGGGGAATTCCCGGCTGAATTGCGTCAATTCTATGCCCGTCAATTGCCACGGCCAGCTCAGCCATGCGTCCTTTTTGGCAGCGGTGTCGCGGATATTTTCCCAGATCACATAATAAGGGCCGGGATCAATACGCTCGCCGTTTTCTCTCAGTATCGGCGTAAAGCCGGTTTGTCCCACTTCGTGCAGCGCGATAAAGCCGCTGTGCTGCTTGACAATGCGGCTTGGAATAATCGGTTGATAGCCGTCCCGAGCAGTAAATTTGACTGCATCATAGTTTTGCCATAGCGGGCCGTACACAGCGTTTAATAAAGCAGCCAGACTTGCGCCTTCATAAGCGGCAATGCGCGAGTCGGTGACATTGTCGACTTGCAGCGTGGTCAAGCCGACAAGCTGTTTCAGTTCTTTATCGTCCAGCACCTTAACGGTTTTACCTTCGGTTAGGAAGGTCAGCGATTCGGCGTAGAGCGGGAAGCTGTGCAACAAGGCCAACAGCAGGGTGACAAATAGGTGCTTGTTCATGGGTTTGTAGTGAACGGATTATCTGAGGCTAAATAGCTACAAATTTTTGTATGAAATCCACGAACGATATCACATTGTGATTTGCCCTAAATGTAGAATCATTAATCAATTTAGCTTGATCTAAAATAACATTTAGTGAGCTTCCTGGTTTTTTACGCTGTCCCGCACATGTGATAATGGTTTTTTTTCGTTTACTTATTTCAGCACTTCGGTGTTTCAAATCGACAGAGTCTACTTCCCAAGTAAATGTGCTATCGACAAACTTACTGGAGTTTTCTATTAGTTGATTTTGATCTAGTTCAAACATTGGCAACAATAAATCTTCAAGTGTTCCACTTTGCGCATTTGCACTCCAAATATAAGCTGCTTTATCATCAGCAATTGCGCCAAATGGATTATTTGGCAACTCGGTCAAATCGTCAAAAACCCATGTGGGTTCATCATTCATTGTAGCAAAACTCTGTTTTATCTTATTGAACCATAGGGTAGTTCCTATGTTATCTGCATCATAAAGAAACAAATATTTTGCTTGGACGACAATTGACTTGGCGTCTTCAGAAAAAATATTATCTTGATTAAATAGCGTTAAGAACTTGCCTAGCAATTGCTTTACTTTATCAACTTGCTCACTACCACCACTGTTAAAAAGCAGAATTACCCAATCATCTTTTTGCAATACCCTGTCAGGTAAGAAAAATTTATGTGCCATATCCAAACTTAAATCTTGCGCGGCATGATTATCAACACTGGTTCTAAATAATAGGTTAAACGGAGCGGGGTACTCGCTAAATTTCCATTCTACTTTTTGGAAGTCTAGGCAAAGTTTGAGAATCTGCTGAACAAAAGCGACATCGTGCGTACCTTCACAAAAAACCAGCAGGGCTTTTACCTCACCCATTATCTAGCCCTCCTTAAATCCACATTACCTGCATCTAACAGTTTCTTAAATTCATGACCAGTAAATTCTCTCGCTACAATATTAGTATCCAAACAAACCAATGTATGAAAGGCAAAATCATTAACCTCGGGTATATTTTTAACAAAGGCGTCAATACATTCTTTACTGTGGCTAGTTAGAAAAACCTGAACATTAAATAGTTTTGACAGAGTATGAATAAATTGGCAGAACTTACCAATCAAATCAGTGTGTATAGCATTTTCAAACTCGTCTATTAGCAAAATACCATTTTGTGCAGAGGCAAACAGTAATGAAATAAAGAAAATGCGTTGTAAACCCTCACCATATTCCATTAAATCGGGCGCATACTGGTAATCGCCATCGGTAACTAGAAAGCGCTGCCATTCATCGACTAAACGAATATCGCTGATGCTCGATACAACATCTCGCTGAATAAATTCAAATATCTTAGGTAAGGCTTTTGACTGGGTGCTTTTATGATAAAAAGACGCATAGCGGTGGGGTTCATTGAGAAAAAATGGACTACTGAATACCGCAGGACACAGTAACTTGATTGAACCTGCTTGAGTTTCACGGTCACGTCCCTGGAAAATTCGAGTTAGTGATTCCTGATGAATACCTGCAAAAGTTGAAGTCAATTCTACACTTTGCAAATAACGGGATTTATCAATTTCGTGGCTTTCTTCTAAATAATGCCGCATAGAAACGGAGGCTCTCTGATTATCAAAACTGCCCTTTAACTCAAACGATTCAGGCAATTGTTGAGAAAGCCAGTCTGGATTTAATCTGTCCTCGGATACTTTACCTCGTCGCCGAATGACTTCTAACAAACCGCCAAAATCATTTTGCCTGGAAAGCAAATAGATAGCCTCTAGCAGTGTTGTCTTACCTGAGTTATTAATCCCTGCAAATAGGTTTATGCTGGCTAATTTAGTAATTTTTAGGTTCCGAATTTTTTTATAGTGACATAGTTCCAGTTCAGTGAAGTGCTGATCAATACGGTCATGAAAAACAGTCTTTTGTTCAACTCCAGAAAAACCCAATGCTTTTGCTCTGTCAACCACGGTTTGTAAGCGACCTAAGGCGTTTTCTAAGTCAGGCAGTTTCTCACCTTGAATAGCCATTTGTCCCAAAGTATCAATTTCTCTAGCAACCGATTTTATTGCAGCCTCTTGTCTTTCACTAAAAACCAAGTCACTGACCCTATAAGCACTATTAATGTCGCGGCTGATTTTCAGTTGTTCAATTGCTTTAGCATCACTTAGAATTTTTCCTAGAAGACCAACATCATCGCGTTTAATAATGGCTGGTTCTAAATATTCTTCGCCAAAGCTCACTTGCCCATTTTCGTCTTCCTCTTCTTTCGGTTCGCGTGAAATCCAAGAGAAAAATAAATCACGGTTAGTAGCGTTTTCTGCTTTATATTCGTTATCGTCCCAGTCTAACCATTCTTTTAGTGCCGCATTTCTAGCGGCTTCTCTAAAAAGAGGAAATTTGCTTTCATTAAATTGATCACCATAATCGGACTCTACATATTGCTCGACTAACGATAAAGCACGTAGGCTACGGCGTAATTCGATCTTTGAAATCCCTATTCGCTTGCATATCTCATCTTCATCTAAGTTATAAAATCTGCGCATTTTTTCTAACAACTTAGCTTGATTCCATTCTCCCCATTTTTTGTTACCGCTAATATGCTTAAGTGCCATTAGAGTAAGATGGTGCATCTCACCTGCATCGTTGTAGACAACAATGGGGACTCTACTGAAAATGCTTGAATCAAGTTTACCTAGATCAATACCTCTTTCTTCATATTCTGAAGAAAGATGTTTTAAAGCAGCGATGCGGCGATTTCCTTCCACAACAACGTAACCCCCATTATCAAGTTCGCGCACTTGAATCTGGTCAACTGGTAAATAACCGTTAGCTTTAAAGCTATCGATAAGATCTTGGATGTGCTGATTTTTTTCTCCAGCGAGTAAACGGAATGTCCGTTTTACTACTGTTTTATCTTTTAGCTGTGAATCATCAACTTCGATTTGTTCTGCTTCATGAATCAAACGAAAATTATTAGGGTCAAGGTATAAGTTCTTTAAACTGACCAATTTTCTAGTGGATTCTAAAGATTTTTCTGTTTCGTTCATCTGGAAGGCTTAATATCAAATTGTTTCTACATGTATCAAGATTTGTCGATTTTAACGCACTTAGTAATATAAGACTGTAGTTAATTATTAAATTTATGCTACTCAATAGCATAACTACTAAATAGTGCGAGTTGGTTTTTCAGAAAATTTCCAGAATAATTACAAAACCGTATAGTTTTGGAAGGCTTCCGGTAATGTGGAGCAGGCTATGCTGTACCCGAAATCAGGCAATTCCGCCTGACTGTCGAGAGGACTAAAAAATGACCACAAAATACAATAAAATCCTGATAAGCCTTATCAGTATCGGATTAATTGCCGGTACCGGTATTACCCTGACTCAGGCTTCCGAATCGAAGAGCGATGAAGCCAAAGAATTACAACTCTTTAGCCAAGCGAAAATTTCTTTAGTCGATGCAATTAAGGTTGCCGAGCAAAAGACCGGCGGCAAGGCGTTGGAGGCTGAGCTGGATGATGATGCACAAGCTGTTCAATTTGAAGTTGAGATTGTCAAAGACGGCAAGGTTCATGAAGTCAAGGTTGACGGCAAGACCGGGGAAGTGCTTAAAGTAGCGTTGGAAGAAGAAGCGGGTGAAAGTGCTGAAAAAGAAGACGATTAAACCTGAATTCGGCAATTCAACCTCGAAGGACACGAATAATTTAAAGGGTTATTGAGTTTGGTGTTCAGCCCGCTGGCGCAAGAGTATTTCATAGGGTCTTTTGATATAACGTCCTGGTTTTTCTTCGTGCTCTTAGTCTCCTTCATGGTGAAATGCTTTTTGTAGGTTAAACGCAATGCGGGGATAAAGCCTCGGACTTTTGGATGCGATGAAAATAGCGATTATTGAAGATGATAACGAAACCAGGGCGTATGTCGCTAACGGACTGAAAGAAGTCGGCTTCCTGGTAGATTCGGCGAGCGACGGTTTGGAAGGCCTGTTACTTGCCAAGGAAGGCAACTATGATCTTCTGGTTATAGACCGAATGCTGCCTCATCTTGACGGGCTGACATTGGTCAAAACCTTGCGCAGTTCCGGCTGTACTGTACCTGTGTTGTTTTTGACCACGATGTGCGGAATCGATGACCGGGTTGAGGGTTTAAATGCCGGAGCAGATGATTATCTGGTCAAGCCGTTTGCGTTCAGCGAACTGACTGCGCGGGTCAACGCGCTGTTACGCAGGCCAAGAGCCACCATAGAGTTGAAGGTTTTGCAGGTACAGGATCTTGAAATCGATCTGTTAAAAAGAGTCGTCAGGCGCGGCGGACAGGTCATCGATCTTCAGCCCACCGAATTTCGCCTGTTAGAGTATCTTGTCCGTCATGCCGGGCAAGTGGTGACCCGGACCATGTTGCTGGAAAATGTCTGGGATTTTCATTTTGACCCGAAAACCAATATGGTTGAAACCCATATCAGTCGCCTGCGCAGCAAGCTGAATGCTGATAGTAGGCCGGATCTTATTTTAACCGTGCGTGGTTCAGGCTATATCATCCATGAAGCTGCCTAGTATTTTTGGAACCACCAGTTTTAAGCTGTCAGCTTTATATCTTGGACTGTTTTTGTGTTCGTTTGCAGCGATTGGCGTCAGTGTTTATTTTTTGACGGTTCACTCGCTGGAACAGCAGCTTAAAAAAAGTATTCAGATTGATGCAATTCGCCTGAAGGCTGAATTTGATTCCGATGGGATTGAGGAATTAAAAGAAGAAATTCTTGAAGATGAGCACAGCTCTTTGCATATTTACGGAGTCATGGACGAGCATGGGCAGTTTGTTGTCGGAGGCCTGAACAATTTCCAGCCGAGGCCAGGCTGGCAAACTGTCAAATCCTTGATGCAAATGTCTGGCCCTGCCGATGGCAATGTCTTTTATGTCTATGTTATTAAGCTTGCGAATCGTGGTTGGCTGGGTGTTGGGCATAATGGCGAATATATCCGGGAGACCGGCACTGCCATTATTGAGGCGTTTTTATCGGGCATATTTCTGGTGATTATTCTGGGAGCGGGCGGCGGATTTTATCTGAGTCATGCCTTTCTGAAAAAAATAGACGCGATTACCCGGTCAACCGAAGCCATCATTGCCGGTGATTTAAAGCATCGTCTGCCTGTTGCGAAAAACCGCGACGAGCTGGATAACTTGGCGTTATTGTTAAACCTGATGCTGGATAAAATCGGTGCGCTGATTGAAAACGTCCAGCAAGTTTCCAACGATATTGCGCACGATTTGCGCACACCGATCAGCCGTCTGCAATTCAGGCTTGAGGATGTCGTTAAACAACAACTGTCAGAAGTACAGTACAAGCAACAGCTCGGCTTAGCCATTGAGGAAGTCGATACGATACTGGCGACTTTTTCCGCGCTGCTCAGAATCGCGCAGATTGAATCGGGATCACGGCGTAGCGGTTTTAAAGCTGTCAATCTCAGCGAGATTGCTACGTCAGTAACTGAAGCGTTAGCTCCGGTTGCAGAGGAACAAGGCAAAACTATTCAAGCTGATATAGTCCCGGACATCATCCTGTCCGGCGATAAGGAACTGCTGACGCAATTGGTTTTTAACTTGCTGGAAAACGCGATTGTGCATACGCCGGAAAATACGCGGATTACACTCGACCTATGCCAGTCCAGTAACCGGATTGAACTGGCGATTGCCGACAACGGCCCAGGCATTGCCGAACTTTATCGCCAGAAAGTATTGCAACGCTTTTACCGGCTGGAACAAAGCCGCACCACGCCCGGCAATGGCTTAGGGCTAAGCATAGCCGCCGCAGTGGTTGAACTTCACGGCGGTGCCTTGACGCTGCTTGATAATCTACCAGGGCTTAAGCTGGTATTGGCATTTACTAAGTAGAAGCGGGCCATGCCCGCGATAGGGGGTGCTGATATCGAGAGTGTTGATGCATATTGCTCTCGCGGGCATGGCCCGCTCCTACAATTAGGATCCCCACTTTTTTTTAAACGTAAAAATATACCCAGATAAACCCTCAAAAATGAGAACAACCGAACTCAGACTGATAACGCTGTTGGCTATACTGACCGGCTGTGCTCATTATCAGGACCGCCCGCTTAACCCGGCGGATTCGGCAGCGCGTCTTGATGCGCGTAGCCTGAACAACGGCGAACTTCGCAACGTTATCGATAAAGCCAATTTACCTAAAAACACGGCCTGGAATCTGGATAAGCTGACCTTGGCCGCAATGTTTTTTCATCCCGATCTGGCAGTGGTCCGTGCCCAGGCAGATACGGCGGATGCCGCGAGCATCACCGCCGCGCAGCGTCCCAATCCCAATGTGACGATTACGCCGACATGGATCAGCAATATCGCCGCCGCTACGCCCTGGATATTCGTCAATTCGCTGAGTATCCCTATCGAAACAGCCGGAAAGCGCGGCTACCGTATCGACAAAAGCCACCACCTGACCGATGCGGCACAATTGCGCATTGCCGATACTGTTTGGTTGATACGGGGGCGCTTGCGGTTGGCGATGCTCGATGTTTATGCGGCTCAGGAAAGCCTGCGATTACTGCAACAACAGCACGACCTTGAGCAGTCTATAGACCAACAGCTGCAACAGCAGCAGGTTGCCGGAGAGCTCGCCGAAACCGATCTGTTGGCTGCGCAACTGGGTTTGAACCAGTCGCAACTCAATGTTACAGCGGCTCGAAAAAAACTGGCGGATAGTAAAGCCATGCTGGCTGCTGCAATAGGATTGCCGATTGCAGCGTTCACAGGCGTTGAACTCGACTTCTCTGAATTTGTGCAGTTGCCCGATTTGCATAAGCTCTCCGTTGCCCGGTTAAAAACCATCGCTTTGAACGAACGTGCCGATGTATTAGCGGCATTGGCTGATTACGATGCCGCACAATCAGCTTTGCAGTTGGAGATTGTCAACCAGTATCCGAATATCCAGGCCAATCCAGGCTATACATTTAATATCGGCGAAAACCGCTGGTTTTTAGGCACTAATGCTATGCAATTGCCGATATTCAACCAGAATGAAGGACCTATTGCCGAGATGGAAGCGAAGCGCGGGGAAATGGCAGTTCGCTTTGAAGCATTGCAACTGCGTATTTTGGGTGAAATTGACCGTGCCAATGCCGGGTTGCTCGTAGTGCAGGCAAGATGGGATGCCGCCGGAAAACTGCTGGATAACCGCAAGAATTATCTGCGTTCCGCCTTGGCACTGTTAAAGGCAGGTGAGCTGGATGCCCACGCTGTCCAAGTTGCAGAACTTGAACGCTCAGTCGCTGAACGCACACAACTGGATGTGCTGGTGGAAAGCCAGCAGACGCTTTCGGCGCTGGAGGCTGCTTTACGCTATCCGCTTACGTCCTCATTAGCCTCCTTTATGTCAACATCCGCACTCAGGAAAACATTGCAATGAAATCCACCCGTTTTTTTAAAGTCATGATTATGGCTGCGTCCCTGTTGTGCATGAATGTCATCCAGGCAGACGAACCGGAGATCATCACCGAAGTTGCCGTTAAAACCGCTACCATCATCCAGACGACCTTGCAGCGTTATGTTCAGGCTTATGGCGTAGTTGAACCTGAGCCTGTCAGCCACGGTAAACCAGCTGCCAGCGCGAAAATTGCAACGCCCTTGGCAGGTATCATCACCCAAATAAACTGTGAAGAAGGCGAGATTGTAAAAAAAGGTGCGCCGCTGTTCGAACTGGATAGCCGGGCTGCCGATGATTTGATCGCTAAAGCTAAAGTCGCTGTGGACTTCGCGCAAAAAAATTTCGCCCGCAAACAGCAGCTAAACCCGGGCGAAACTATCTCCCGCAAACTTTATGAGGATGCGCAGCAATTATTAGAAACAGCGCGTTCCGATTTACAAACAGCCAAGACGCAACGGGCTTTATTGACCGTTACTGCACCTTTGTCAGGAACGATTACCGCCGTGCATTTTCGGGTTGGCGAAGCCGTCAGTCAAAGCAGTGTATTAGCTGATTTAATTGACTTGCACCGTCTTGGCGTTGTTTTGCATGTGCCCAGCAGCGAAGCGGCCGATTTGCGTTTAGGGCAAGCCGTGACTATCACTACAGGCAGTAACGATAGTCAACAAACCGGTACGCTCAGCTTCCTGAGTACACAGATTGATCCTTTAACCGATACCGTCCTGGTACGCATAACTCCAACTTCTAAAGCCTGTCTGGACAATCAGTGCTTACGCCCCGGCCAGTTCGTCAATACCCGCATAACGGTGGAAGCACGCCGGAATCGTCTGACGGCACCAATAGAAAGTGTTGTTACTGTTGATAATAGGACCATGATAGCGATTGTCGAAGGCGATAAAGCCAGACAAGTCGAAGTTGACGCCGGTTTGCGTGACGGCAATCTGGTTGAGGTTGCAGGCGAAGGCTTACAGGCAGGTACGGCTATCGTTACTGAGGGTGCGTACGGTTTGCCACCGGAATCGCGCATTCGGGTACTGAAATGATACAGGCTTCCGCTTTTGCGATACGCCATAACAAGGCTATCTTTTTTCTCTGCATTGCCCTGTGTCTTGCGGGCGCTTATGCTGCCTTGGGGATGCCATCGTCGATTTTTCCGCATACCGATTTTCCGCGCGTGGTTATTCTGATCGACAACGGTGTAATGCCTGCCAATGAAATGATGGCGACGATCACTCGTCCGGTTGAAGAAGCGGTTAAAGATATTCCCGGTGTCACTACAGTGAAGTCAAAAACAGGCCGCGGCACAGCAGAAGTCAATGTGTTTTTCAACTGGCAAACCGACATGGTGCAAGCTGAATTATTTGTGCAAGGGCGTCTGGCGGTAGTGCAAAAATCTTTGCCCGCGACTGCGGGTACGGCAGTTTGGAGGCTGACTTTTGCGGCTTTCCCTGTTGTTGGTTTAAGTCTGACGGGAAATAACTATTCCCAGACTGAACTTTGGGAAACGGCACGCTACAATCTGCAACCGCATTTGCTGCGTATAGCTAACGTGGCGCGAGTGGGCATCGTCGGTGGACGCGCACCGGAATATCATGTCATCGTTGATCCGTTGCGTTTACAAGCGGCGAACTTGAGCATCACGCAAGTCACCGATGCTCTGAACCGGAACAATCAGGTTACCCCGACCGGTATGCTGGAGGAGAATTACCAGCTTTATTTGACGGTGGTGGACGGGCGTGTGCATTCAATAGCCGATATTGAAAACATGACGGTTACCGCGATTGCCGCCGCGCCTAATACGGTAGCGAACACTGCCGCTATCGGTCATCCGGTGCGTATCAAGGATTTTGCTCGTGTCGAACGTGCTTCTGAGCCGGTTTTCAATATTGTTACTGCCAAAGGCGAAAAAGCCGTGTTATTGAATGTTTTCAGCCAACCCAACGGCAGTACGCTGGACATCGCCAATCAACTTAAGGAAGAACTGGCGTTATTGGGTAAAACCCTGCCTCCGGGTATGCAGGCGGAAGTTTTTTATGACCAATCCTTGCTGGTCGGCGATTCGATCCAAAGTGTTTGGGAGGCAATCATTCTGGGCCTGATATTGTCGGTTGTCATATTGTATGTCTTCCTGAAAAACTGGGGTGCGACACTGATAGCCGCTACCGTTATCCCTGCTACGGTATTGATGACTTTGTTGGCGATGCGGGTGCTGGGTTTGAGTTTTAACCTGATGACGCTGGGTGGAATTGCGGCCGCGATTGGCTTGATTATTGACGATGCGATTGTCGTTGTTGAAGCTGTCCACAGTAAAATAATCCAGGGAATACCCCGCTTGAATGCGGTGCAGCAAGGTCTTGTGGAAATATTCAGGCCGCTGTTGGCGTCTACATTAACGCCGGTGGTGGTTTTTATTCCGCTCGCATTCCTGGATGGTGTGGCGGGTAATTTCTTCCGTGCCCTGTCTTTAACGATGGTAGTGTCCTTACTGACTTCGCTGGTTTTGGCGGTTACGTTGATTCCGGCGCTAGCGGCATCCTGGTTGCCTATAGACCAACACTTTCGGTCTAAAACCGAGCACATCAACTGGCTGGAACGGCTGACGGGTTTTTATGAAAAGACTTTACGGATGGCACTGCGCCAAGCCTGGAAAATACTGCTGGGCTGTAGTGCAGTTCTAGCCTTAGGTATCTTTTTGTACGGACGCCTGGACAGCGAGTTTTTGCCATTTATGGATGAAGGGGCTTTCGTGCTGGATTATAACGCGCCTTGGGGAACCAACTTAAGCGAGACCGACCGCCAGCTCAAACAGGCCGAAAAACTGTTGCATGAACTGCCCGAATTGGACGGCTATTCACGACGCACCGGAGCGCAATTAGGTTTAGGTATATCTCAAGCGCATGGCGGGGATTTTCTGGTTAAGCTCAAAGCCGACCGCACCCGCAAAACCGATGAAATTATAGCGGGATTGCGTCAGCAATTGCTTGAGCAAGTGCCGGGGATAGAATGGGAGTTTGCCAGTATTCTTAACGATTTGATCGGTGATTTGACCTGGTCGCCGCGCCCGATTGAAATCAAGCTGTTTTCTACCGATGTCGAATGGCTCAAGCGGAAAGCGCCACAAATTGAGGCCGAGCTGGGTAAAATTCCCGGTGTTGTTGATACCTATGATGGGCTGGAAACCACCGGCCCGTCGTTGAGTCTGAAAGTGCACTCTGTGGACGCGTTACGTTTTGGCCTGACTACCAACGATGTGGCTCTTGCGGTTAGTACAGCGATGCTTGGGCAAAAGGCTTCCTATGTTCTGGAAGGTGATCGCGTCGTCAATATCCGTGTCAGGATGGATACCGATGCCAGTAACCAGATTGCAGACTTGCATGAATTGCCTTTACGCTCTCTGGATGGTCGGACCGTAAAGTTGTCGCAAGTAGCCGATATAGTGACCGAACCCGGACAATTACAATTGCATCGTGAAGATTTGCGGCAACTGGTCGCCGTTTCCGCCCGCCTGGAAAACCGCGATTTGGGCAGCGCCATTAACGAAATCAAAGCCAAACTCAGCAATGGTCCGACCTTGTCGCCGGGCGTACTAGAATTTGGTGGGCTTTATCAGCAACAGCAGGAATCTTTCCATAATCTGCTGATTGTATTGCTGGCTTCGGTTTTTCTGGTGTTCACGGTATTGTTGATTGAGTTCGGTTCGTTTTATGAACCTCTTGCCATCGTATTCGGCTCTGTATTGGCGCTATGCGGGACGGTGTTGGCCTGGTATTTGACCGGTACTTCGGTCAATATTGTGTCCTTGTTGGGCGCTATTATCGGCATCGGCGTGGTCGCAAAAAACGGTATATTGATGCTGGACTCGGTCCATTCATTTATCGCGCAAGGTCAAACGCTTGAGCAGGCGCTGGTGGCTTCAGGTCGGCGGCGTTTACGTCCGGTGCTGATGACCTCGTTAGCCGCGACGTTGGGTTTATTACCTTTGGCTTACGGTATCGGCGCAGGATCGGATATGCTCAAGCCTTTGGCAATCGCCGTGATTGGTGCGTTGACGCTGTCGGTATTGCTGTCGCTGATAGCTACTCCGGTGATGTATTCCGTGATGCGTGGGCAGGTTAGTAAAAAGACTTGATAACCTGTATGCTCGTATTAAAGAACTCCGAATATTATTCTGATTTTACCTGTTTTTGAGATGCTCCAATGAAAACACCGATCGAATCAACAGACGCGGCCGATGCCCCAAAAGAATCAGTCGGGCAAACTGCCGATGCGCGAGTCTGGTTAAACCGCACGGTAGTAGGTGCTGGCTTGACCAGTGCACTCGGTGATTTATGTTATGAAACGACCACGGTTATCCTGCCCGGCTTTCTTGCCGTACTCGGAATTCCTGCAGCCGCATTAGGTATTATCGAAGGTATTGCCGATGCGGTTGCCAGCTTCACGAAAATGCTATCAGGCTATGTTGGTGATATGGTCGGGCAACAGTTTTTTCGTTACCCGACATTGGGGTGTCCGGTGATAAAACGAAAGCGGCAAATCAAAAAATCGTTGCCACATTGAAGCATCGAAATGTCGGGCACGAAAAGCATGTGCCCGACCTACCTGGCTATAGAGCATATTGGCTATTGGCGGAAATAGCTAATCGATATTAGGGTAAGGGCGGGGTAATAGAAAAGGAATCTACATTTATACGGCTTACGCATATGATGCCTGGAGAAAAAGTAGCAAAGCAAACCCGCAGAGTAACGAAAAACTGACAAACACGAGATATATAGGAGAAGTTGGATGATGGTGAACCAATCGATACCACAGGCCCACAACGCTAACTGAACAAACTAAAGCAATGCCACCAATTGTTTGTGAACCGAATAGCTCTGAAACCAAGCCGCCCCAGAAAAAGCCGATTATTAGAAAGCTAAGAAAAGCTACGGGCCAAGAAACAGGCGTTGGCAAAACCTGGGCAAAAAGTCCAACCCCAGCGTCCGCCCTCGATTGCCAGATGATGCCAAACGCAGTGCCAAGCAACACAAGTGATATACAGTATCCTGCTGTGAAATCTAAAAATGTTTGTGACAATATGAATCCTAGAAAAGCAGATACTGCGACGCTGAGCATAAGACGCCAATGAAAGAGGGCAATTAGAATTTCAACAATACCGTCCATAGACTTCTTACTATTAAGTATTTACCTGTAAAGGTTTCGTGAAATACAGACAAAAAGGCGTGTAATATTTCCGCGCCCCTTGTATTTTCAAGAATATACGCCCCAATTTTTTTGTTAGCAACCGATTTAAGTCAACAAGTTCTACAACTATTAAAACCACATTATTCTATTCAGGGCGCTTGTCGCTAAGATACCAGAACGGTTTGGCAGGGTTCACAGGCTTGATCTACTGCGTATTCTTAGGTGTAGCCTCTGCAGACGAAACGAGCCTGCCTTCAATCAATTGAAATTTTGGTTTTTCCGATCAACTCACCCAGCTTCACTATTTTGTCGGCTTTAAATCCGGTTTCCCATTGCGCCTTGTCCTTGCCGAATAAAACAATAATGGTTGAGCCCATATTAAAACGGCCCATTTCTTGGCCGATATTTAGGGCTGGTGCATTTTCATCATAGTGCCAGATTTGGACTGAATGGATCGTGGGTGGTGTGACTACGCCATGCCAGACCGTTTCGATGCTGGATACAAAAATAGCGCCGACCAGAACCAGCGCCATCGGACCGGCCTCGGTGTCAAAGATACAGCAAACGCGCTCATTTCTGGCAAACAGGCCGGGTACTGAGTTAGTCGTTGCAGTGTTGACGCTGAACAGGCGACCAGGGATGTGTACCATTTCCCTCAAGGTACCGGTCAATGGCATGTGCAGGCGGTGATAGTCTTTGGGCGACAGGTAAATGGTGGTAAACAGGCCGTTATTAAACGGTTCGGCGCGTTCCAGGCTGCCGCCTAGCAGGTCGAATGCACTAAAGCTTTTGCCTTTCGCCTGAAAGATTTTACCGTCCGTGATGTTGCCGGCCTGACTGACGGCACCGTCGGCAGGGCAGGCGATGGCATTAATTTCATTGCTTAAAGGTCTGATCCCTGGTTTCAGTTCACGGGTGAAAAAATGGTTGAAACTTTTATAGGCATTAATGTCGGGTTCGGCAGCCTCGTTCATATTGACCCCGTAATGCCTGATTATTTGTTTGATAAACAGGTTTTTCAGGCATTTGTTTTCCGAGTGGGTCAGCTTGCTCATCAGCCTGGACAGGGCGTGATGGGGGAGGATGTATTGGGGCAGGGTGGTCAGGGCTTCTTTAATGTTCATGAATTATATTGTGTTTTGGTGGCCTTATTCAAAGTATCCATAGAAATAACTTATTCTGTAACTATTCATCACGAAGAACACTAAGGATTAATAGGGATGCCCAAGCAATACCAGCCTTCTCAACATTAGCCAATACTTCGTAATCTTCGTGGTGAAAAATGAACTGGCTTGAATATAAGCCGAATAGATACTTTTTAAGGCAAATTAACCAGCTCCGGCGCTTGCCAGTCAGGGTTCCGATGCTCTACGACAACGGTGGTGTAGATGCCGCCGCGCACGTTGAATTCGGCACGGATTCGCATGAAATTGGGTGCTGTTGCACTCACAATGTCATTGAGGATTTCATTGGTGACGGCTTCATGGAATGCGCCCTGGTCGCGGAACGCCCATGTGTACAATTTAAGTGATTTTAGTTCCACGCATAATTTTGCCGGGACGTACTCGATGGTAATGGTTGCGAAATCGGGTTGTCCGGTTTTGGGACATAGGCAGGTGAATTCAGGAATGTCGATGCGTATGGTGTAATCACGGCCGGGTTGCGGGTTATCAAAGGTTTCCAGGTTTTTGCTTGGTTGCGTTGTCATAGTCAGTCGTTTAATTAAAATGCGGGTTTATGTTCTAAAGCGTTGTAACGGGCAATGCTGGAGAGGATTTCTTCCACGGCCTCGTCTATTCCGAACCAGCCTTCAACCTTGACCCATTTGTCATGTTCCAGATCTTTGTAATGCTCAAAGAAATGCTTGATTTTATCCAGCCTGTTTTGCGAGACATCTTCGTAAGTTTTGATGCGGTCATAGGCTGAAGTCAGTTGTTGCACGGGAACAGCTAACACTTTGCCATCATCTCCGGCTTCGTCAATCATTCTTAGTATGCCTATAGGACGGCAACGGACAACCGAGCCGCCTAAAACCGGGTCAGGTGTGATGACGAGGACATCAACAGGATCACCATCGCCTGAAAGGCTCTGCGGAATGTAACCGTAATTGGTCGGATATTGCATGGCTGTTCCCATGAAGCGGTCAACGGTTAATGCGCCCGTGTGTTTATCCATTTCATATTTAACCGGCTTGCTGTAGGCCGGTATCTCAATAATGACATTGATGTCCATGGGAATGTTTTTCCCGGATGAAACTTTCATGAGTGACATAGTGTGCTCTTTAGAGAATCTTGAAATCGTGTCATTATAGCAGCTGTTATTAGCCTATCCAGGAAGAATGCCGCGATGCTGGGATATACCGAAAAAATGCACACCCGACTGGAGAATCCTGTTCAGTATCATTTACCTTTAAATGATCAGAAGCTGGCGTTAAACGAACGGGTTGGTACCGCCATCAAGTTCAGGTTTACCGGCCAGATACGCTGTGTGCATTGCAGCAGGACTATAAAAAAGAGTTTTAATCAGGGTTATTGTTATCCCTGTTTTGTGTCGTTAGCCCAGTGTGATATGTGTATTATGAAACCGGAAACCTGTCATTATGAAGCAGGTACATGCCGTGAGCCGACCTGGGGCGAGCAATTTTGTTTCCAGCCGCATATCGTTTATCTGGCGAACTCCAGCGGAATCAAGGTAGGGATCACCCGGCACACGCAAATCCCGACCCGTTGGATTGATCAGGGTGCTGTGCAGGCATTGCCGATTTTTAAAGTACAGTCACGCTATATTTCAGGTTTGCTTGAGATAGCCATCGGCAAACATATCAGTGATAAAACCAATTGGCAGCAAATGCTTAAAAATCATGCCAAGCCTGTCGATTTGGCAGCAAAACGGGATGAGTTGGCGGCGCTATGCAGTGCGGAACTGGCTGAGATTCTATTGCGATTTGGCAACGATGCTATTGAGTTTTTAGCTGATGAACAAGCTGTTGAGATCAGTTATCCGTTAACTGTTGCGCCGGCAAAGCTAAGCTCGTTCAATCTGGACAAGAGCCCTGATGTGGCGGGTGTGTTACTGGGTATTAAAGGCCAATATTTATTGCTGGATACAGGTGTCATCAATATTCGCAAATATGCCGGTTATGAGCTTGATTTTTCGGTATAAAAGTCGGCCGAAACACCAAATACGTATACGATGCCTATTGTCTCAGGCTTATTTCAAGTCAACTTTTTGACTATAAAAAATCAGCAATACTTGCAGCGGCGCGTTTGACGTCAAGGAATATCAAACCCAATTTGGCGTTAGGTTTTGCCAGAACGGTCAGAACGGATTCTGAACCGGCGTAAGTCATTAATACATAACCGTTAGCACCTTTAATCAAAACCTGCTCCAGGGTTCCCCGAGCCAATTCCTGAGCGGTTCTGTCACCCAGCGAAAGCATCGCGGCGCTCATTGCCCCGACCCGATCTTCATCCATTGATGCAGGCAAAACCGAAGCAATCATCAATCCATCGGTTGAGATGATCCCTGATGCTTCGATATCTGCTGAAGTGCCATTAAGTTCTGTCAATACAGAAGTCAACATATTTGCGCGCATAGTTGTCTCGCTTTTATTTAAAAGGGTTGGATATTAGAAGTATAGTATCAAAGCTGAAAAAGGTTGAAATTAACTCGATATTTAATTGTAATTCTAACATAAATATTAGGGGGCTTGTCCCGCCTCATGCTCTATTTAATTACCTAGAATCAAAGATCAAATCTTAAGTTAGTAGATAATTTTTTGATCTTTCAATGCACAGTAAATATCATCAATAGATAGTTCGTCGCTATTAAATTCTTTATCCGTCAAATCTGTTGGCGTATTAACGCACAAGCAAATCAGTCCGGCATTTTTAATAGTCTGGATAAGGATGGGCGCATCCGCTGCTTCCAGTACAGTTGTCGCATGGCCGTTATCAAACAGCTTTCTTTCCAGTTGATAAGCGATTTGGTTGCTGAGCGAGCCTGATAAGGAAATGCTTATGGCTGTTTGGCTGAATCTTGCGGCCCGCTCTTCCGCCGTTACCGGCTGTTGGATATCATCATCTGTTGTACCGGTAATCATGCCCGCACCGACAGTGCTGTTGCTTAGGCGGTCAATAACAATGAATGCGCCGGTACCCCTGTTAATTTTATAAGCATCAAATACTACAGGCGCACTAACCGAAACAGTGCATGAGCCGATTTCGTTCAGTTTTAATTCGACGGCATCGTGATGTTCCAGCGTGTTGACATCAATGCGATGATGAATCATCGAGATAGAGCCGGGAACGCTGCGGGTGGCCAGTTTGATGGTGTATTGGCGACCTGGCGTCAAGGGCTTGTCAGCCATCCAGACAATACTGGCCTTAAATTTATCAGCGACAGTCACGGCTGTATGTTCAACGCCGATGAGGGTATCGCCACGGCTAATATCGATTTCATCTTCCAGCGTTAAGGTAACAGCCATAGGCGGGAATGCGGCATCAAGATTGCCGTCATAAGTCACGATAGCTTTTATTGTGCTGGTTTTGCCTGAAGGTAAGGCGGTAATCCGGTCGCCCTTGTGAAACACGCCGGAAGCCACTGTGCCGCAAAAACCCCGGAAATCCAGGTTAGGGCGGTTGACATACTGAACCGGGAAACGGGCATCGCTGAAGTTGTGGTCATTGGCAATCTCGATACTATTGAGTGCTTCCATCAATGGCGCATCGGTAAACCACGGCATTTTTTCGCTAGGGTTCACAACATTATCGCCGTCCAATGCAGACAGCGGAATAAAGCGGATGTCTTGTAAATCCAGTGTACTGGTAAAATGCAGATAATCCTGTTTGATTTTATTAAAGCAGGTCTTACTGTATTCAACCAGATCCATCTTGTTTACAGCAACAATGATATGTTTAATGCCAAGCAATGAGGCAATAAAGCTGTGGCGTTTGGTCTGTGTTTGCACACCGTAACGGGCATCGATCAGGATAATCGCCAAATCGCAAGTTGAAGCACCGGTCGCCATGTTGCGGGTATATTGTTCATGACCGGGGGTGTCAGCAATAATAAATTTACGTGTGGCAGTGGAAAAATAACGATACGCCACGTCAATCGTGATGCCTTGTTCGCGTTCGGCCTGCAAGCCGTCAACCAGTAATGCCAGGTCGATATTGCCGGCGCCGGTAGTGCCTGATTTGACACTGTCAGCCTGAACCGCAGCCAGTTGATCTTCATAGATCATTTTGGAATCGTGCAGCAGGCGGCCTATCAGGGTGCTTTTGCCGTCATCGACATTGCCGCAAGTTAAAAAACGGAGTAATTCCTTGCGTTCATGCTGCGCCAGATAAGCGTCAATATCGGTGCTGATTAAATCGGATTGATGGGACATAAGATATTTTCCAGGAAATTGGCGGGTTAAGACGCGAATTTGCGCGTCTGGGCTAATTTAGAAGTGATAACCAACATCTCTGCTAAAAATACCCTTCACGCTTTTTCTGCTCCATAGAGCCTGCCTGATCGTGGTCGATGAGTCGTCCCTGACGTTCAGATGTGGTTGTCAATAACATCTCCTGAATAATTTCAGGCAATGTGGTTGCAGTTGATTCTACAGCTCCGGTTAACGGATAACAGCCCAAAGTACGGAAGCGCACCATTTTCATTTCAACTTTGTCATCCGGGCCAATAGGCATACGCTCATCATCAACCATGATTAACATGCCGTTCTTGTTAACAACAGGGCGCTCCTTGGCAAAATACAGCGGCACAATCGGGATGTTTTCCAGATGGATGTATTGCCAGATGTCCAGTTCTGTCCAGTTGGATAGCGGAAACACGCGAATGCTTTCGCCTTTATCTATTTTGCCGTTATAGATATTCCATAGCTCGGGACGCTGGTTTTTGGGATCCCAGCTGTGATTTTTATCGCGGAAAGAATAAACGCGCTCCTTCGCACGGGATTTTTCTTCATCGCGCCTGGCACCGCCGAATGCAGCATCAAACTGGTATTTGTTTAAACCTTGTTTGAGACCTTCGGTTTTCATTACGTCAGTATGTTTTTTACTGCCGTGAGTAAAGGGTCCAATGCCTTGGGCAACGCCGTCCTGATTGATATGAACCAGCAGTTCGAGGCCAAGCTGTTTGACCATCTTGTCACGAAATTCGATCATCTCCCTGAATTTCCAGGTTGTATCGATATGCATTAACGGGAAAGGTGGTTTGCCGGGGAAAAAGGCTTTCATGGCCAGATGCAGCATCACGGCAGAATCTTTGCCGACAGAATATAACATTACCGGACGTTCAAATTCCGCCGCGACTTCACGAATAATATGAATACTCTCGGCTTCCAGTTGTTTAAGGTGGGTTAATTTAAAATCAGTCATTAAAAGTCCGTCGGGTGCGGATGTTACAGTGAGAATTGTCGATTATCCTCAATTGAACCGGTTATTTTACGATGCGTAAAGTCGGTTTGGCGGGTGGTTTTTTTTCTACAGGTAATTCTTCGTTTTCACTTTCTTCCTGATCGAAAACCATGCCTTTGCCGTTTTCTTTAGCATAAATCGCCAATACCGACGATACCGGCGCAACGATGTGCTTGGGTATTCCGCTAAACCGGGCATTAAATTCGATCAGCTCATTACCAAGCGCAAGGCCTTGGATGGCTTGTGGCCTGATATTCAAAACTATCTTGCCGTCCTCAATAAATTGTTCCGGCAAAATGGCATTACCTTTCGTTGCATCCACTAAAAGGTGTGGTGTCAGTTCGTTATCAATAATCCATTCATAAATGGAACGGATCAAATAAGGTTTTAAAGGAGTCATTGCTTTACTTATTTTAAAGGCTCAATCATTTCTTTTTCAGCTTCACTAAGACTACGCTTGAATGCAGCTCTTTTAAATATGCGCTGGGCATAATTGTTAATGACTTCATTATGTGTTGATACATCAATCCCGATGCTGGGTAAGCGCCATAACAACGGTGCCAGAGCGCAATCAATCAGGGAAAATTCATCACTCATGAAAAAAGGCCGGGCGGCAAAAATAGGGGCCGCCGCCAATAGGCTCTCCCGGAGCATTTTTTTAGCACGGGCAGATTTTTTTTCGCCGGAATATAAAATTTCATCCAGCAATTGATACCAGTCCTGATCGATGCGTTTGATCAACATTCTGGCTGTTGCTCGCGAAACCGGATCCATTTGATGTAACGGCGGATGCGGGAAACGCTCATCAAGATATTCCATAATGATGCGCGAGTCATAAAGTACCAGGTCGCGTTCTATTAAGGTTGGTGAAGTGCCGGTAGGATTCAGCTCCAGCAAGTCTTCGGGTGGATCGGCAGGATCGTAGTATTCTATATCGGCAGTGATCCCTTTTTCATGTAAAACAAAGCGGGCGCAGTGGCTCATCGGACAAGTCGGGGATGAAAAAAGTGTCATTACAGATTTACGAGTAATAATATTTGCCACAAATAGCAACCTCTTTGGACGTGTGGGGCGGTAAAATCGGGCTATTATAGCATGAACGATTCAGTTTTTACGGATACAGCGATTATTTAGCAGTGTTGCTGATGCTTATTTATTAAGTTGTTTTAAATCAGTTTGTTATGTGTTTGTAAAACGAATGAGTGGTAAAGCCTCCCATCACATGCGCTGATTTAACGAAGCGGCACGGGCTTCCTGGTCCGTGCCTTTCTATAAACTTATCCGGTATTGCGCATCCCCGCTGCTATAGCATTAATCGTCCTTAGCAAGGGTTTACGCCAGGGATTTTCTCCGTCATCAGTTTCTGCATTGCGCAGGGCTTTTATCAGATTTGCCTGGATGTAATTCAACGGGCCGAGATAACTGTTGCGATGATGCAGTGACACAGCAAGTTCTGGGTTTTCTGCCAGCAGGCGGTCGGTCTGTGCGATTTCCAGAATCCATTCCACGCAACGGTGGTATTCGCTTGAAATCATGCCGTGAATCCTTTTACCGACTTGCTCATCGACAGACAGAGCGGCATATTCACGGGCAATATTCATGTCAGACTTGCTTAAAGCCATTTGCGCGTTGCTCAGCAAATTCCGGAAAAACGGCCAGTGCAGGTATAACTCGCGTAAGGTTTGCAAGCGCTCCGGTTTGCCGGCACACCAGGTTTCCAGGCTGGAGCCGATGCCGTACCAGGCCGGAAAAGTTTGTCGCGATTGCGCCCAGGAAAACACCCAGGCTATGGCGCGGACAGAATTTTTCGAGCGATCCTGTTTTTTGCGGTGCGAAGGCCGTGAGCCGATATTGAGCTGCCCTATTTCCGTTAACGGCGTGGCCTCGTAGAAATAATCCAGGAACCCCGGCGTATGTTCGGTTAATTGGCGGAACCCGCGTTCGCCGATTTGTGCCAGTTCGCCCATGATTGCCAAATCTTCAGGGCGATCTTTAGCAACAGGACGCACGAGACTGATACTGGCTTTCATTAAACCGGTGATGCCCATTGTCAGTTCGTAATAGGCGGTTTCCATATTGTTGTAGCGATAAAACAGCGTTTCGCCCTGTTCAGTGAACTTGATTTGTCCGCGCACCGTGGCGGGCGGTTGCGCCAAAATCGCCTGGTGAGTGGGACCACCGCCACGTCCGACCGTACCTCCGCGACCGTGGAACAGGCGGCAGGGTATGTCCTGTTCATCGGCAATCGCCATGACTTGCTGCTGGGCATGGTACAAGCCCCAGGCCGACGCCAGAATGCCGCCGTCTTTGCAGGAGTCGGAGTAGCCGAGCATGATTTCCTGGCGTTGTCCCGAAGCTTGCAGCAAGGCTCGGTAAACAGGTTGGGCAAACAGGGTGCGCAAGACGCTATCGATATGGTTCAGGTCGTTGATGGTTTCAAACAACGGGCTGACACCGATATGGCAAAACCATTTGCCGCCGATGCGCCCGGTCAGGCCGTTTTGTGCCGCCAGCAGCATCACTTCGAGAATATGGCTGGCGGCATGGGTCATGGAAATTACGTATTTGCTGAAACAATCGCCGCCGATTTCACGGCGCATTTCCGCCATCACCCGGAATAGTTCCAGCGTTTCGGTAGTTGGGCCGGATAATTGCGTTGCGTCATAAATCAAGCCGCCGGGGGTAGAGATAGCCTCACCCAATAATTGCAGGCGCTGGCTTTCGTCCATCGCCAGATAGTCCAGGCCTAACGCGGCAGTAAAAATTTCTGCAACGGCTTCGCTGTGGCGGGTTGATTCCTGGCGTACATCAAGTTGCATCAAATGGAAACCAAAGGTGCCGACCAAACGGATCAGGTCTTGCAGTTCCAAATCGGCGACTGCTTCATCCCCGTGGCTAATCAACGATTTTTGGATAATTTGCAAATCAGCGAGCAATTGCGTGGAACTGCGATAGGATTGGTCGACAATCTGGCCGTTGTAACCGTCGATGCGCTGTTCGATTTGCGCCAAACGCTGCTCAAGCCGGTACTTTATCAAGGCCAGTTTTTGCCGATACGGTTCTTGTAAATAATTGCGCTCCAGTTTAGCCGCGTGCTCGCCGATCAAGGCGCGGTCACTGTCCAGGCTGGCAACAAACTCGGCGCTGGGTTGGCATAAACCATAAGAAAATGCCAACTGCTCACGCACTGCATCAATACGGCGGATGTATTCGCGAACAATCGTGCGGGCCTGTAAACGCAGAGCCAGAGCAGTTGTTTCCGGTTTTACGTTGGGATTGCCGTCGCGGTCGCCGCCTATCCATGAGCCAAACGTCAGGAAATTGGGGATGTGCAGCCGGTGCGCCACATCCGCACCATAAACAGCTTGTACCGCCCGGTGGAAGTTACGGTACATCCGCGCTGTGGCTTCAAACAGGGACAGCGGGAAATAAAATAGCCCCGCCTCAATCTCATCCACGACCCCCATGCTGCGGGTACGTACTTCATCGGTTTTCCACAGTAACTGGAGTTGGCTTTGCAAGCGCTCCAGGGCTTGTTCACGGAAGTAGCCTTTGACGCGGTTGTCATCAAGAATTTCATGGCTGAGAAATACCTTGCGTAGTACAGTCCGCACCGTGCGTCGCTTCGCTTCGGTCGGGTGTGCGGTCATTACCGGCAAGTATTGCAAATCATTAAGCAGGATTTGCAAATCGTCGGCGGTTACACCTTGTTGCTGGAAACCCAGTAAAGTGTCATGGAAAGAGCCGGGCCAGAAATGCTTGTTGTTTTCGATTTCCTTGCGCCGTTGACGTAGATTGGTTGCTTCCTCGGCGATATTAAGCAAACTGAAATACAAACTGAATGCTCGGATAACTTCGGTTAACGTGTCGGGCGGCAAATCTTGTAAAGTAGCCATCAATTGCTCGCGCTTGGCTGCGCTGCCATCGCGCTGCAAGGCGGCAAACTGACGCTGCAATTGCTCGACAGTGGTCATGATTTCCGGATTGGCCTGGGTTTTTAATACCTTGGCTAACATTGTTTTTAAGGACTTGATGCTGGCTTGGAGAGCTTTATCATCGTATTGGTTGGATGCAGTCATAATGGCCTCTATGGGGGTTGGGGAATCATGTGCGGCAGGTACGTAACGTATACTACCGAGGGGGAATTTAATCGCTAATAGAGCGCCTGGATTGTCAGGCAAACTCACAGCTTATGCCTAAATTAACTTTTAAAGACTTGCTATGCAATAAAATAAACCGAGACAAAAAAATAGTAAACTAGAATAAAACGATTATTAGTATAGGTTTTTACGATATTTTTACATCTATGGAACGCATTAACTATCAGCATCTGTATTATTTCTGGACCGTTGCCAAATACGGCAGCATCAGTAAAGCCTGCGAAATACTGCATCTGGCCCAACCCACCATCAGCGGACAACTGGCGGTTTTTGAGCAGGCGGTCGGTACGCAATTGTTGCGTAAAGAGGGTAGGAAACTCGCGTTAACCGATACGGGCCGGACAGTTTATAACTATGCCGACGAGATTTTCGCCCTGGGCCGCGAAATGAACCAGATACTAAAAGGCCGTAGCAGCGAGCGCGGCTTGCGCTTGAATGTGGGGGTGGCGGATGCGTTGCCGAAACTGATTGCTTACCGCTTGATTGAGCCATTGTTACGCCAGCCGGAATCTGTACAAATCCATTGCTTTGAAGACAAGACCGAGCGTCTGCTCGCCGAAATCGCCCTGCACAGTATTGATCTGGTGCTGTCCGATATGCCTGCCACACCGAGCAGTGGGGCGCGGGTATTTAACCATTTTCTGGGCGAATGCGGGGTAGGAGTGTTTGCAACACCGGCATTGGCTGCCCGTTACCGGCAGGATTTTCCACGTTCCCTGAACGGGGCGCCCTTTTTATTGCCCACGGTTAACACAGCATTAAGGCGTTCACTTGATCAATGGTTTGATGCCAAGGATTTAAGCCCTAACATTCAGGTTGAAGTCGAAGACAGCGCCTTGCTGAAAACTTTTGGCGCAGCGGGAGCGGGGTTATTTTTCTCGCCTTTGGCAGTTGCTAGAGAAATCCAGCAACAATACGGCACGGAAATGATCGGTGAAATCGAAGGTGTACGAGAACGTTTTTACGCGATCACCGCCCAGCGCAAGCTGAAACATCCATCCGTCGCCGCAATTCTGGAAAATGCCCAGCAAGGCTTGTTCGGAATTTTGGATACGCGGGGGTAATAGCGCGATATTTTAATCAGTCGCTATCGCGACAACCCTTAAAATGGGTTTTCGCACCCTTCGGGGTGGTCTTTTGTTGCCGCCTCGGCAACTGTTCTTGCGTAACATCAGTAAATAACAAAACTTTCAGGTTATTTGGGTACAATAATATCCAAAAAGCAGTCAAGCGGTTTATCCTTGGACTTTCAGATTAAAAACAATGACTCAGCCAACCTTGTCCGATCCCTCAACCTGGCTTGATGACTACGGCGATGCGCTTTACCGTTACGCGTTGTTGCGGGTACGCTCCGAACCTCTGGCTGAAGACATGGTGCAGGAAACCTTGTTGGCAGGCTGGCAATCAGTTGCACAATTCACCGGGCAAGCATCAGTTAAAACCTGGTTAATCGGCATCCTGAAACATAAAATCATCGATCATTTTCGTAAATACAGCCACGAAACCGATTCGCTGGATGATTTTGAGGACGATGAGGAATTATTAGCGCATTCTTTCGATGCCGACGGGCACTGGAAAATTAACCTGATTAACTGGGGAACGCCGGATAAGGCCATTAGTGATGAGCAGTTCTGGCAGGTGTTTTACAGATGCTTGGCGCGCTTGCCGCAAAACATGGCAGATTTATTTATCTTGCGCACAGTAGAAGGTTTGAGTAGTGAGGAATGTTGTAAGGTTTTGGCTATAGAGACGACTAATCAACTGTGTGTAGCCTTGTCGCGTACACGCTTGAAGCTCAGGCAATGCCTGGAAATTCAGTGGTTTGATAAAGGATAGGATGATGCTGAGTTGTAAAGAAACGACGGAATTGCTGTCCGACAGCCTTGAAGCGCAATTGCCCTTGGTGCAACGCTGGGCGATGAAAATGCATCTGGTGATCTGTGCCAATTGTCGCCGCTATCGTCGGCATTTGCTGTTTATGCATAAAATCATGGGCGCACAGAAACAATTGAGGGTGTTGCCGGAACAAGCCAGACTCAGGATTAAGGAAAAGCTGGAAGAGAGCGTCAGGCGTCCAAGGATTTAATCAGAGTTTCCTTTAATACCGCAGGCCAATTAATAATAAAAATCAGTCGAATGCAGTTAAAAAAACCGGATAGCGACATGAATACACTCGGCCGGCTACATGCTGACATCGACGCGCGCGTAAAAACCATCCGCGACGACCATCCCGATTGGTTGTGTCGTCAAGGCTGCGATGGCTGTTGCCGACGACTTGCTGAAATTCCACTGCTCACTGCCGCAGAATGGCATTGGTTGCGGGAAGGGCTGGCTGCTCTTCCTCCAGAGACACTTCGGGAAATCGGCCAGGACATCGCTGCTTTAGCAGAGCAATCATCAAGACCTATCGTTTGCCCGATGTTAGACCAGACTCAAGGAGCATGTCAGGTTTATGCCCATCGCCCGGTAGCATGCCGTACTTACGGATTTTATGTTCAGCGTGACAAGGGGCTTTACTGTAAAGACATTGAAGCGCGCGAGACCAACGGTGATTGGGTTTGGGTCGTGTGGGGCAACCACGATGCTATCGACCGCCGCCTCATTGATTCGGGAGAGACTCGCGAATTGACCGAGTGGTTCGCAGGCTGGACAGAATGTGAATGATTTGACTGAATATCACCTGATGCGACTAGCCGCATGGCTCCAGACTGCCTTGAGGAAGCTATGATTGACCTTGAGCAACTGCATCGAGACGGCTACGCCCTGCTCCGCGGAGCGATCCCGGCCGAATGGCTGGATGATCTCCGTGCCGCGTTCGATACGGGCGTGCTACCGTCGGACCGATGGCCCGTTCCGCGTGGGGCGGACTGGCGCCATTCGTTGCTGGACCTTGATCCGAAGGTGCAGGCTGTGTGCCGCCTGCCGGAGATGCTGACTGTGGTCGGCGAACTGATCAGCGAACGGTTTTTCCTCTCGCAGGTTGAAGGCCGCGAACCGCTGGCGGGCGGCGGTCATCAAAAGCTGCACCGCGACCTTTCTGCCCGGCGGCCAGGCGATGCGGTGCACGCCCTGGCCTATTTCGACGACTATGGACCCGAGAACGGCGCGACCCGTATCGTCCCCGGCAGTCACCGTCCTGGTCTGGATGAGCCGCCGTTCGATTTTGATGATGAGTCCCGGTCGGTGCCGCTCTCAGGCTCCGCCGGCGACATTCTGGTGTTCGATGTCGATCTGGTGCATGCGGGCAGCCGGAACCCGACCAGCGCACGCCGCCGCTCCATCCTGATATCGTATTTAGCCGAACCGCTCTATGCCATGCATCTCGAAACGGTGAATCTGCGCAATATTCGGATGGATACGACCGACCGGTTCGATCCACCGGGACTTGCGCAGGACGGGTAATACCGTTAACGCGGCTGTCACCATAACTATGTCAACCGCGAAAACCATTTCGGCGCATCGGTGTGGATCACCCACAAAGGCGTGATTAGAAAGGCGGGAGACGAATTGGGCATCATCCCCGGCAGCATGGGCGCGAAATCTTACATCGTGCGCGGCAAAGGCAACCCGCAATCGTTCTGCTCCTCTTCACACGGCGCAGGCCGCGTCATGAGCCGCTCCGCCGCGAAAAAGCATTTCGACAGTGACGATGTCGAAGCGCAAACACGCGGCATCGAATGTCGCAAAGACAGCGGTGTCGTGGATGAGATTCCGGCGGCTTATTAAGACATCGACCAAGTCATGGCACATTAGCATGATTTGGTCGAGATGGTGCATACCTTGAGGCAGGTTTTGTGTATTAAGGGCTAGCGTTTTTGCCTTGGATTGGAGTCCAGGACTTGTTTTGGACTCCGTTTGTGAGTTTGAGCTGGACGAGTTTTGAAGCCCCGTCCCTAACGTTTCAATATTACAGCCATTTGCATACGACAATAAACTTTGCGGTAGGGTTGATGTAAAAAGATATTTTTAGCTTTTTTGGGGGAATTAATTTTTAATTTGTATCTGACCCTATTATGTTAAAAATTAAAGCTAACCATTTCAAACATTAGACAAAAATTTTAAAAACATCTAATGTCATACTATTTTTCCGCAATTTTAAAACAAGAAGTTAAATTTAACTTCTTCAAAAATTAAAAGGATATGCTAAGTGTCTGAATATGATAGTTTTATAAATTCCATTGCAATTACCATTACAGACTATCGTATGGGCGATCTTGCAACTCCAACACCTGAACATGTAAGTCGTTGGGTAAATCAATTCAACGTTGATGTACAGCTCCCTATTTTGCGTGAGATGGATCATGTTCTTAAAAAGACTTATTTCTCCTTTAAAAAGGTCACGCAATTCCTAAATATTGTTCTTAATTCGCCTAAATTAACAGGGGCAGACCCTAGCAAATTCTGGAATTCCGTTCGCTTCCTAAATATTCAAGGAGGTGGAAATAGCCAACACGACATTTTGGCTATATTTGACAAACTTCTTAATGATTCCTATGGAATTAATATCAATCAGTATGAAGGTCAGCCAGAATCTTTTATCTATTTAGATGATGCCATTTTTACAGGTAACAGGGTGCTACGCGATATTACAACTTGGCTTAAAAACGATGCCCCGAATAATGCCAAAGTTCACATAGTATCAATCGCACTTCATAACTTAGGACATTATTACGCCGAAGAAAGAATATTAAAAGCGGCTAATGAAGCTGGAAAAAACATTTCCATTACTTTCTGGAGTTCAGTAGAACTGGAAGATCGTCTTGCTTACACTGATTCATCAGATGTTCTGCGTCCGGCAAGCATCCCTAATGTGCCTGAGGTGAATCAATACGTTGAGGCAATGAAATTTAAACCTAGGCTGCGTACCCCTGGAAATACTGGAAGTAAAAACCTTTTCTCAAGTGAACAAGGGCGAAATTTACTTGAACAAGAGTTTTTAAAAGCTGGGGTAAAAATTCGTGAAATGTGCCCTAATCTTGGAAATACCCAAAGACCATTAGGGCATATGACATTGGATACTTTGGGCTTCGGTTCTCTTATAGTCACATTCCGCAACTGCCCAAACAATGCACCACTTGCCTTATGGGTAGATGTGCCTTGGTATCCTCTGTTTCCACGAACAACAAACACTCAGACATCGACTAAACGCTTTATGAGCATGTTTACTGATGGTGGTTTTAATGGCATCTGATAAAATTAGAACATACGAGCGCGATCATAGCGTTGTCTTCCTGAAAACCAAAGAAGCCTTTGGCGGTCTATCTAATATGGCTGGAGGGTTTCCATTAGAAGTTAACGGCATAAAAATTCGTACATCTGAGGCACTCTATCAAGCTTGCCGCTTTCCATGTCATGCAGAAGTACAAAAATTAATAATTGATCAAACTAGCCCAATGACGGCAAAAATGAAAAGTAAACCATTTCGAAAGGATTGTTCTCGACCTGACTGGATTAAGGTTAGAACTAAAATCATGCGCTGGTGCCTTCATGTAAAACTTGCTCAAAATTGGCACTCATTCAGCAATCTTCTTATGGATACAGGTGAACTACCGATTGTTGAAATATCAAATAAAGATGACTTCTGGGGTGCTAAACCAATAGATAAAAATATGCTTGTTGGACAAAATATTCTTGGTCGGTTACTTATGGGGTTAAGAGAAGAAATTAGATCAAGTGGACAGAAGAATTTTTTGACTGTTGATCCATTGGTTATCCAAGATTTTTTGCTTTATAACAGCCTAATAGAAACGGTTATCACTAATAGTATCAATAAACCAAACCCTTGCTATACGGAGCAAAAAATTCCAATTAACACAGACATAAAAAAACCTATACAACTGTCACTTCTGTAAAAACTATACATTTGATACCAGCGCGGTTGGTTGGGATTCGCACCCCTACGATATATGCCAATAACAAATCCAACGCAATAAGGCGCAATACGGAATGTATTTCGTAGCGTCAGCGTGGCTATTTTCCAGAAAAAACTGCCTACTTTTCCTTTTTGTTTTACATTTCAAGGCATGATACATGGATTGCCTGCCGCAGAGGAACTGGAGGCTTTAAAGACAACCGTACAGCAATTTTTTGGAAATGTTGTGTAGATACTTATACTTACGGATTAAGAGACACGATCTGCCGTATCAGGCTCAAAGCTTATTTTAAGCCGTGATCCGGTCGCCTTGGCGATTTTTTCGAGCGTTTTGGTGGTTGGCATGACATGCCCACTTTCCAGCCGTGCGATAACGGATTGTTTGGTTTGCATCCGGTCGGCAAGTGCTTCTTGGGTCAGGCCAGCCCGTGATCGCGCTGTAATCACGGCGTTAGCCAGTGAAAACTCTTCTTCCAAAGCCTCATAAGCGCTTGAGTAATCGGCATCTTTCATCCATTTGTCGTGCAATTCATTTATTTTAGTCATCTTGAACCTCCCTAGCCCGTGTCAAAGCAATTTCAATCTCGCGGCGCGGCGTTTTTTCCGTTTTCTTGATGAAAACCCGCACAATCACCAGCCGTTTTTTTCTGGCTGTCACATACAATGCCCGTGAAATACCGTCCTTGCCTTTCATCCGCATCTCCCATAACTGGCCTTCAATATGCTTGATGTGCGGCTCGCGGACATTTTCAAGGCCGACCGCTGCAATAAGCTCCGCAATACGGACTAACCGCGCCCGCATATCAACAGGCAAGGCCTCGATTTCTGCATCCACGGTTGTATTGAGGGTTTCGATTATCCACGTCATGGATTGAAATTATAGCATTCTTGCTATAACGCCAAGTAGTAAAAGCCTTTCTGGGCAGCGTTTTGCAGAAAAAACAGGCTGCTGTTACCCTGGGTCAGGTTTCAAGACATGAAACATGGATGCCTGCCGCCTTTGTAGCGGATGAGGCATGTTTTTTTAAGGTGATTTCCACGTCGGTATCCAAGGCAAATAGGCAGCGGTATAGCCGATCAAAGGTAAAGCCTGACAATCGCCCTGTGCCAAGGTTGGAAACTTCGGGTTGGGTGATGCCCAGCAGTTCGGCGGCTTCTTTTTGTTTTAAGCCCCTTTCTTTGACGAGCAGGTTGATCTGGTGCGCCAGTTGCACTTTGGCAAAACGTTCTTCCCCATTGTCCAATCCGACAAAGGGGTGTGCGCTGGTCACGATGGTTTCGTTGTCACTGTGCATAGTGTTGGTCATGATGCTCCTTTGCTTTTCTTAAACGTGCTTCGATTAATTCAAGCTCGCTTTTGGGTGTGGCAATGCCTTTTTTGCTTTTCTTTTGAAAAGCATGGAGGATATAAACGGCTTCTTGAAACTTCACGGTATAAACAGCCCTGTAAGTGTCGCCTTGGTAATCGTCCAAAATTTCCAACACCGAAGCCCCTTTGAAACCTGTTAAAGGTTTGCTGTTATGGGCTTTTTCGCCGCATTGTGCGAGGTGCAGCGCGTAACCCATGACATCCTGCACATCATCGGGGAAAGTTTGCCAACCTTCATGTGACGACCCAATCCAGATGACGGGCTTATTTTGATTAGGATTCATGGGCGGTTTATATGATATTTTATATAAACCGTCAACAGAAAATCTGGTTTGGGCTTGCTCATCATCCCCTACCCAATAATCCCCCCAATCTTCCTGGCCAAACTCCTAACCCCATGCCGGGTAACGGATTCATGGTTGCCTTTTAGTTCTATATCAATACTGCCGACTAATTGCCGGGTTTTGACGTTGATGGCATGCACCAGCAAATAAGAAAACAAAAAGCTGGGCTTGCTGTGTTGTCCGACAATGACCCAATCGGCGTTTACGTCTTGCCCCAGTTTTGCCGCCAGTTCGTGGAAATGGAACAAGTACCCCAAGCCGGGATTGGCGGCGGTTTGGGTTTTGGGGTTGATGGCGACCAGTTCATAAGCTGTTTGCGTTTGTTTTATCGCCGCTTCCAGCAAGGGCTTGATGGAAGCGGTGCGTTGTTGTTCTTGCGGGATGTTTGGCAGCGAAGTGATGTCGTTCAATTCGAAACCTAAAACGGCGATGCGTGGGTTGGCATAGGCCGGATTGCCGCACAGTAGCCCGATCAACAGCGCTGTTTTCAGAAAAAACCATCGGTTCATGACCTTGCTCCTGCCGGGTTGTTTTGGAGTTGGTACAGGTTGGCGAAATCTTCAGTGCTGAGGGCGGCAATGGCGTTCAAATCGTCATCAAGGATTTCGTACAACACGCCCGCCTGGCTGCGGATGCTAAAAAATACAATCACATCAATATCACCGCCGCCTTCACGGTGCGGTTCATCGCTGGCGGGGCTACAGGTGTAACTGCCTACCGCGCGGGATTCCTTCAGTGTGCCGTCGGTTTTGTACAAGCGGTGTTCGCCCTGGATAACAAAGGTATGGTTCAGGGCCTTATGGCGATGCAGGACGATTTGCTGCTGCGCGGAAAATTTGAACAGCACATCAATGATAGGGTTGGCTTCATCAATATTGAGGATGAAGTAGGATAAATGGGCAAAACCTTCCAGGGTTTGCCAGCGGATATGGGTGTCGTCGAACAAATGGCTGATCATATACAGTGCCTCCAGGTTACAGGAAATATGCCGCCGCTTTGTCGACAGGCAAGTACAGTGTAGAGATTCGCTGTGTTGCGGTCAGCCGTGATTTGCCCTGAAAACACGGGCAATTTGCCCGCGTTGATACTTAAATTGCAGTAATGGTATAACCTTGCCACAGTTCTGCCAGGGTATGCCATTGCGCAGGCCAATGGACGGCGGCGATAGCGACAACGGTCAAAACCATGAGCGCCAGGTCGCCCAACATTCAAAATCACTCGTTACTTTTTCCAGCTTCCCAACCGCCGCCAAACGCACGGTAAAGCGATACCAGCGAGACCTGCACTGCGGTATCTGCTTTAACCCGCTCATCAGTTATCACCAGTTTGTTGCGCTGTGCATCCAGAACGTCCAGGTATTGGCTCGCGCCGCGCTGGTATAGCTGAACTAGCGATTGCTGTGCGGCGGTTGCGGATTGTTCGGCTTGCGCCAGTTTTTCCTGGCGATGTAATGATGCAGTATGGGCGACAAAAGCATTTTCGACATCTTCCAGAGCCAGCAAAAAGGTCTTTTCATAATGGCTGGCGACTTGTTCTAAACGCGCATCGGCAGCGGTGATTTGTGCCCTGATTCGTCCTGCATTAAAAATCGGTGCGGAAAGGCCTGAGCCCAGGGTATAAACGCTCTCGGCAAGGCTGGAAAAACCGCCAACTGCTATCGCTCCGTAACCGCCGCTTGCCGATAGCTGGAATTTCGGTAACAGGTCGGCCCTGGCGACGCCTAAATTTGCCGCCGCTGTGGTGACTTCAGTCTGGGCAAGCTGCAAATCAGGTCGTTGCTTCAGTAAATCTGAAGGTAACAGCCTGGGGATAGCAGGCAACACAACAGGTCGTTTTGCCGTTTTGAGCAATCGGGTTTCGAGTTGCTCCGGGGGTGCGCCCAGCAACACGCCCAGCCGATGAATCAGGTTAGTTTCGGTTGCGGTCAATAACGACAAGCTTGCCTCGGTGCTGCGTAACAAGGCTTCCTGGCGTGATACATCGGTTTCGTTACTTAACCCGGCTGTTACAAACGCTTTAATTGCCCGTAGTTGTTCGCTTTGCAGCGCAATGTTTTGCTGCAAAATCCCGGTGCGTTCCTGGATGCCGCGTAATTCCAGATAATGGCTTGCAACTTGCGCGAGCAAACCCACCTGCACCGCATGATATCCGGCTTCCGCGCCTTTAGCCTGGGCCGAGATACTTTCTGCCTGTAATTGCCGACTGCCGAATACGTCGATCTCCCAGCGCGCCGTGAGACCGCCGGAAACAGCATCGCCAGTCGGGGTGATCAGCGCTATGCCTTGCGGCCCTGGTACGCCGATGATGCGTTCAATCTGTTTTTGGCGGCCGCCTGTGAGCGAGAAATCCAGGCTGGGATACAGTGCCGAGTTTGCGACGGTTATCATCGCCCTGGCTTCGCGTACCCGTGCCTTGGCGATTTTCAGGTCGTGGTTGGCGCTCAAGGCCTGGGCTATTAACTGGTTTAATTGCGGGTCCTGGAAGCCTTGCCACCAGGTTTTTAAGTCAGTGGTGGACTGTGTTTCGGGCGAGTGTTGCCACCCTGCAGGACCGGCCGGTGGCAGTGGATTGTTTACCCGTGTTGGTGTGCATGCGGATGAAACAATGATTGCGGCAATGATTGTTAGTAATCTTTGTTTAATCATACAATTAGACTCGCACCAGGAGGGGCGGTGTTGTTCGCCCCTCGTTTTTTAAGTTATCATGCCGGGTATGGGAATTCATTTTGCAAAGCCCTGTGCTTTAGCGTCCATCAGGCCCGTTCCTGCAACGCTGCTCGCTTAACACCGAACCACGCCGCATATAACGCAGGCAGGAAAAACACCGTCAGTATCGTTGCCACTGTCAGCCCGCCCATAATTGCCACCGCTTGCGGACCGAAAAAATCGTTTCCGGTCAACGGGATCATTGCCAAAACTGCAGCGGCGGCAGTCAGCATAATCGGACGGAAACGCCTTACTGTAGATTCCACAATGGCATCCCAGGTTGCCAAACCCGCTTTTTCGTCCTGCTCAATTTGATCGACCAGGATCACGGCGTTGCGCATAATCATGCCCGCCAGAGCGATGATACCCAGCAAGGCGACGAAACCGAACGGCATCCCAAACAGCAGCAACGCAAACGCCGCGCCGATCACGCCTAGCGGTGCAGTGCTGAAAACCAGCAGGGAGCGCGACAGATTCTGTAACTGGACCATCAACAGTAACAATGTGACGATGACTACTAACGGAATCCAGATCAAGATCGACTTTTGCGCCGTCCAGGCATCTTCTTTGGCCGCGCCGGTTTCGATGAAATAGCCAGGCGGCAATTGTTCTTGCAGCGGCTTGAGTTTCGGCACAATTTCTCCTGCCACATCGGGAGCCAGCGCACCATCGACGACATCGGCGCGGACGGAAATGGTCGGGAAGCGGTCACGCCGCCAGCGTACCCCGTCCTCAAACACCGTTTCAACTTTGACGAATTGCGCCAGCGGTGCAGTTTCACCGTTAGCCGTGCGTATCAGGACATTGGGTAAATCAGCCGCCGAGGTCCGCAAGTTTTTCTGCGCCCGCCAAATGATGTCGATGAGTTTGTTGTCTTCGCGGAATTGTCCAACCGGAAACCCTGAAAAATGCGCTTGCAAGGCTTGCGACAAACTGGCGGTTGATACGCCGACCGCCCGCGCCTTGTCCTGGTCGAGCACCAGTCTGAACGCGGGCAGACGTTCGTGCCAATCGTCATTAACATCCACGGCTTTAGGGTTGGCGCGGACTACGGCAGCGACTTGTTCGGCAATCCGGCGGACGATTTCAGCGTCTTCGCCTAACACCCGGAACACCAGCGGATAATCCATCGGCGGCCCGACATTCAGGCGCATGACCCGCCCGCGCACTGCGGGGAAATCGTTGGCGAAAGCGGTTCTTATTCGCTGCATAAGGCGCTCACGGGCGACGTTGTCCCTGGACATCACGACAAATTCAGCCAGATTGGTGTTCGCCAATTGCTGCACGATCAGCAAAAAGAACCGTGGACTGCCGCCGCCGATATAGCTGGTGTAATGCGTAACATCTTCATCTTTTGCGAGTATCGCCTCCATGCGTTTGGCGGCGGCTTCGGTTTCGGCAAACGAGCTGCCTTCGGGTAACCACAGGTCAATAATAACTTCCGGGCGGTTTGACAGCGGGAAAAACTGTTCCGGGACGCGGGTGAGCGTGACCACGCCGAGCGCAAATAACAGCAGAGTGCCGACGATGACGCTTTTACGGTATTGCAGACAGCGGTCTACCGAATGTCGCAGTCGCCTGTAGAAAGGCGTCGCGTATAAATTCTTTCCGTGCTCGCCATGATTGGTTTTGACCTTCAACATCAGAAAACCCAGGTAAGGCGTAAACACCACCGCGCCCACCCAGGATAATAACAGGGCAATGCCGACAACCTGGAAAATCGCGACGGTATATTCGCCCGCGGCGGAGTTCGCCAAACCGACGGGCAGAAATCCGGCGATAGTAATCAGCGTCCCGGTCAACATCGGCAAGGCCGTGACTTTATAGGCATAAGTGGCCGCTTTCAGTCTATCCCAGCCTTCTTCCAGTTTCCGTACCATCATTTCAATTGCGATCATGGCATCGTCAACCAGCAAGCCTAAAGCCAGGATCAGGGCGTTCAGGGAAATACGGTGCAAATCTATACCTAACAGCAACATACACAGCAAGGTTGCGGCCAGTACCAAAGGTACGGTCAATGCCACCACCGAACCGGTACGAAAACCCAGACTCAAAAAACTGACCACCAACACCGAAGCCAGGGCTTCAAAAAACGTGCTGCTGAATTCGCGCATCTGTGTTTTCACGACGCGCGGCTGGTTGGCGGCCTGTTCTATATCCATGCCTATCGGTAATTGATTTTGAAGAGTGGCAATTGCCACTTCCAGGGCTTGTCCGACATCCAGCGCGTCGCCCCGTTTGTTAATCGTTATACCCAGGCCAATTGCTTCCTTGCCGTTAAAGCGCATTTTCGATTCAGGCGGATCGATGTAGCCGCGCGTGACTTTCGCAAAATCCGCTATCCGAAACGTGCGTTCATTGATGCGTACCGGAAAATTCTGTACATCTTCGATAGAATCCAGATCGCCGGTCATGCGGATAGGCAAATCGCGTTGCGCGGTGGTGATGGTTCCGGCTGCTGTCAGGCTGTTTTGCTCTTGTAGTGCTTGTGCGACGCTCAAAGCATTCAAACCTAATTCGGCAAGTTTCTGGTCGGAAAACTCGACAAAAATTTTCTCATCCTGCACACCCAGCAAATCGACTTTTTCAATATTATTGATACGCAAAATTTGCTGACGTGCGGCATCGGCAGCGTCTTTTAGTTCAGCGTAGCTGAAGCCGTCACCAGAAAAGGCATAGAGCAGGGTGTAAGTGTCGCCGAATTCGTCATTAAAAAACGGGCCGATCAGGTTCGGCGGCAGTGTCATGGCGATGTCACCGACTTTTTTGCGGACTTGATACCAGAGGTTGGGGATTTCTTTAGCGGCGATGTCTTCACGCGGGGTCACAAAAATGACCGATTCGCCGGGTTTGGAATAGCTGCGCAAATAATCCAGATTCGGTAATTCCTGGATTTTTTTCTCCAGACGGTCGGTGACTTGTTGCTCCACTTCCAGTGCGGTTGCGCCGGGATACAGGGTTTTGACTACCATCACCCGAAAGGTAAACTCAGGGTCTTCGCGCTGGCGCAGTTGTGTGTAGGCGAATACGCCGCCGAGCATTAACAAGGCCATGATGAAGCCGGTAAAGGCGCGGTGTTGTAAAGCCCATTCGCTAAGATTGAAGGTGTTCATGGCTGCGCCTCCCCGGATTCCGGCAGGCGCACCGGCTGGCCTTCCGTCAACCGTTGCACACCGGCGCTGACCAGCAATTGACCGACGCTTGGCCCAATGACTGCGATATATCCGTCATCCAGTGTTTCCCCGAGTTGTACAGGCACTGATTTGACGGTGTGGGTCTGTTCATCCACGAGCCAGACCCTGGGTGTCCGGGGTTCGCTTTGCGGCGTGAAGATTGCGGCTAATGGTACGGCGATAGCCGTTTGAGTCGCGCCCGGAATCCATACGCTTGCGGTCATACCCAGTCTGGCTTCTGCCAGGTCATCCTGTAATGTAGCCTTGACGCGGTAAGTCCGGCTAAGCGGATCGGCAGCGGCGGCGATTTCGCGTATTCGGGCTTTAAAGCGTTTGCTTCCTGTCGCCCATAACGTGATTGCTACCGGCTGATGCACTTTGATTTCGGCAACACGATGCTCGGGAATGTCGATGTGAATTTCCTTTTCATCCAGTCTCGCCAGCGTGACAATGGCTTGCCCGTCGGTGACGACTTGCCCCGCCTCTGCCGCCAGCGCCGTGATAACGCCATCGCGGTCAGCATGTAAATCGGTGTAATGCAATTGGTTGGCGGCTTGCGCCAATTGTGCTTGCAGCCCCGTCATCTTTTCCTGCGCGGCGGTGTAAGCGGTTTCGTGCCGGTCTAAATCCGGCGGGCTGATGACGCGCTGTTTGAGCAGTTCACGGTAGCGATTGACATCGGCCTTGGCAAAATCCCGTTCTGCACTTGCCGCTTTAAGCTGGGCTTGCAGGCCTTGTACGGCAAGCTGGTAATCGCGGCTATCCAGTCTGGCTAACAATTGACCTTTGCGAACGTTATCGCCGACATCAACCCGGCGCTCCAGGATTTTTCCCGCTACCCTGAAAGACAGTACTGTTTCGTAACGAGCTTTTACTTCACCGGGATAGGGCGTAGCCGTCTGTGTGGTATTGTCCTTGATACGGAAGGTTTTGACGGGACGTGTCGGCGTTGGTGCAGGTGGATCTTCGTGATTGCAGCCACCTATCAGCAGCATGATGACTGCAAGAATGATAAATCGGATCAGCTTCATAAAATTTTCCGTAACAAAATTTAACAACAAGACTCAAAATAACGAACAGCCTTACGGATATCGGTGGGTCATGTTAGGCGAGCAGCTAATGCCAACTACATGCAAGGCATTGGAAAATGCTAGTATGATAATCATGATACCTCTTGCTTTTGATATTAAGTGTACGATACGGTATCTATAATAATCGTATTTACGAAACGGTCAAGTACTAATTATATGCAAGAAAAAGAATTAGAAATCAAGCGTGGTCGCGGCAGGCCAGTAAATGAGGCGCGGCGCGAAGAAATTATTGCGACGGCGGCCCGGTTGTTCGGCGAGCTGGGCTTGCATGCAACAACGATGGAGCAGATTGCCAAAGAATTGAAGGTCTCCAAGCTTACCCTTTATTCGCGTTTTTCTGATAAGGAAGAACTGTTTTCGGCAGTGATCAAAGCGAACTGTCAGGTCAATATACCTGATGATTTCTTCGGTGAATTAAAGAATGAACCGATTGAGCAGTCGCTGTACCGGATTGCACTGGCCCTTATGCAATTGCTTACCAGCGATGGGCCCGTGAAAATGGAACGGATGTTAGTCGGTACCGAATTTAAAGACCGGGATAATCTTACCCGGCTTTATTACGGGGCCGGTCCCGAACGCGTAAAAGGCATCATTGCAAAACAGCTTGAGCAGCTCCATCGCGACAGCAAACTGCATGTTCCTAATCCAGTATTTTCGGCAAACCTGTTTACAGCAATGATTAAAGGTTCGGATATCTGTATGCGCACACTGATGCAAATCCCGCCCAAAGCCACCCGGAAAGAAATGCAGGAATACTGCCGGAATGCGGTAAACATATTCATTGCAGCTCATGCCATAACTAATGGTGCAGGCATCAAAAGCCAATGAGAAGTCAGGCGGGTGAATTATTTCTGAAGAACTGCGATAGTGCGTAACAGCAATATTCTATGGAATTCGGTCACAGCTAACAAAACACATCCTCTGATAACGCCGCTTGAAGAACAATTACAATCGAACAAAGGGACAGTTGAAGGATTCGCTTCTAATGCTGGAAAGTTGCTTCCCAAAGGAATTATTAGATAGTGACGTAGCCAAAAAACCTGAAGAATTGGAGAAACCAGCGTTTGATACGGAATATTTTTCTCCTTTTCTTGATAAATTCACCATGACAATATTCACTTAAGGGCGTAAATGGCGGCTAGAACTGGCTGGACTTATCAGCAACTGTTAGTGGCATTCAATTTATAATGCCAAATGCCATTCGGAAAAATGCACTCCCGTAACCCGGAGATCATTAAATATGCTGAATTGATTGGCAGAACGCCATCAGCTTTAGCTATGAAATTGACCAATATCGCCAGCCTTGACCCGGCAATAACTTCAACAGGTCGCAAGGGACTACAAGGTGCATCAGCTGCGGATAAAATGATGTGGGAAGAAATGCAGGCAGACTGGGAGCAGTTCGTCATCAAGTCTCAGCAGGCGGTCAGTGCTTTTGGAGCGACCGCTGAATTTGAAGCCACCATTAGCGACACTTCCATACCGGATGAGATTATCGATTACACGGGGAGTAACAAAACAGCTCAAACAACGATTCGTTTTGGTCAGGATTTTTTCCGACGCTCGGTACTTGGTGCTTATAACTTTCAGTGCTGCATTACAGGACTGGCTGTACCCAAACTGTTGGTAGCGAGCCACATTGTGCCTTGGCGGGTTGATGCGGCAAATCGACTCAATCCTAAGAATAGTCTTTGATTGTCGATGCTACATGACAAAGCGTTTGATACTGGCATCATTACTATTGCTGAGGATATGACGATTAGTGTTTCCCCGGAATATGCTGCAAATGCAGATAAATTTTTCAAATCGGCACTATTGGCCTATAACGGTAAACTAATAGCATTACCAGAAAAATTCCAGCCCCATAGGGAGTTTCTCGACTACCATCGGCAATATGTTTTTAAAGCATAGAAGAAATTCGGTTGGGCTTATTCGTGAAATAATTGCTCAGAATGCTTTCGTAATCTGTAGTGGTTCAAACCTAACTTACAGTTACTGGTTTCGGAAAAGTGTCTGTCAGGTTAAATTTAGCGTAGAAATTTTGTAAAACTTCAGACTCCAACTGACAGCTTCAAAAATTAGTCTAAAATGAATCTGAGATTGACTGACCGTTACCGACCCGTTGCGGTCTGTCGTCCAAAGCCATTCAATGACAGCGACTTGATCGTTAACAGTCATTGATGCCTGTCGTCGATGATATACAACTAGCTATTTAATTCCTTGTTAGGCTTTTATTTCAACATCCACCCTCTGCATTATGAGACAAATAAATGAGACTTGATCGCGCAGAAGCACAAGCCCTTGAGAGAAGGTTTTTTGATCTACTTGATAAAGAACTAAGCGAGCAGGATTATCAGGATTTTTTAGAGCAGAACACCGCATTAATTCCTAGAGAATTTCTACAAAATCATGGACTGAATTTTGATCTAGTTATTAGAAAAATGTCTCTAGCGAAAGATTATACGCCAGACTTTTTCTATATGGCTAAAAGCTCCGCTGACTGGCATTTGGTGCTGGTTGAAATCGAAAAACCGCAATCTCGTTACTTTAAAAATGATAAAAACGAGCTACATCCCGACTTCTTAGCTGCTTTGGATCAAATTGCCCGCTGGCGTGCGTGGTTCGACAACTCATCTAATCGAAACGGCTTCATCGACGGGACAATCGACCCTATTCGAGTTCCAACTTCAATGCGACGTAATCCATGCCATATAAAATATGTTTTAGTGCATGGCAGAAGATCAGAGTTTCAAGGCAACGATTTAAGAAAAGGCCTTATTAGGGCCAGAGAAGCAGATGACTTTCACATAGTTTCTTATGATAGCTTGGCAGAAGCATTACACACAAAAGGTAACTTGTATTTAGGGGTTAGAAAAAATGAGCATTTTGATATTATTTCGCCTGACTTTGTAAGTGAACATATATTCTCGTGGGTTGATCCATCATATCTTCGGATAACAAAAAAACTTCGAGATGATATTAACAGCCATAAATCGACTTGGCATCACCATCATGCAAACGGAGGTTTAGTTCTTGATCACGTATTACCGTTAATTGGCGAATGTGACCCCTAAAATTTCATTTAGTTGATGGCGTACAAGTAAGGTAACTTCAATCAACCTATGATTACAAGCTAATTCAAAGCCTTACATAGCGTTGAACTAGATCGCTCTCTTTGGTTATTTCGCAGGTTCACGCTAATTTGTGATTTAGTAGTTTCGGTTGGACTCTACGAAGGGCATGTCCGGTTTGCTTGAACGTTATGTGTAAGCACAAATTGATCGCAATCCCCACATTAGAAAAGGATACTACTCGATGATTAATAAAGATTTGTCAGACGTAGAGTTAGCTAAAAGGCTGAAAGAGTTAAAAGGGATCACATCATCGGATGGTGATTTCAATACAATGCTAAAAGGCATGATTCCTGATGAAAGAATTGATGAGGTACACAGAATCATTAGAGGATTATCACAAGAAGATGAGTTCGCGTTAGTTTGCAGTATGATGGAATGCTGTAGCTCGATTACACGACTAGATCAAACCCCTCTAGTAGAATCAGAGGAAAAGACTCCCGACTTTCAGATAACCTTTCATCCTGCATCATTCTTTTCTGAAATGCCTCCCCATGAAGATTTCTTCTATAAATGTATGGTGGAGGTGAAGAGTACAGACAAACTAAGATTTAAGACTTCTCGTGCAGACATCGGAAAAAGGAAAGCATATGCTGAGCGATTCGGTCTACCACTACTATATGCAGTTAGATTTTTAAAGGCAGAAGGAATCCCCTTTTGGGTTATTGTCACTGCAGATAGTCTATTAGATAAAAATACATTAACAACTGAAGACTACGTCCCTAGCTTAAACTCCTTAATATTCGATAATTATTCTTTGATGATTAATAGTCAGTATTCAACTATCCGGCGCTATTCTAAAAATAAAGATGGAATTGGAGAAGTACATAAATCTTTGGGGGCACTACAAGGAGTTACCATAACGGATTCAAAAGGAATTGAATATAATCTTAATGATAAGGATGCTTTATTATTCAGCATGCTATTCGGTATCTTCAAAACTTATGGTACTTACATAGAAACCTTCCAAGGTGAGTCTACAGTATATTCACATTTTTCTACCAAGCAGTTCAACACATTACTTGATGTGGTATACCGTATGACAAATATGTTTACCGATGCTGAAGGAAATAGTGTTTACGAGCCGACACGAGCAATTGCAAATATGGACTCACCTACTAATCCAACATTGTTGATGCGTCGTAGTATTCTTGAAATGTTGGTAAAAGAGGTCAACAAAAATTGTCCAAATTTCTTTTTCTTTGGAATGCTCGGCGATACAAAGCAGCATCTAGAGAAAGTAAAGGCTCTTTTTCCAGAGATAGAAATAGCAGAAAGCTGAATGAGAAATACACATAACAAGTAAATCCAAGTGCCGCCTCCGGCACACTTAATTTATGCGTTAAATTTATTGAGGCCAATTTATGGAAATTGAATTTAACTTCCCGAGCGAAGAAAACCCCTGTCAACTGTTTTCCACAGAGTTGGAAAATGACCCAAACGTATTGTTTCACGGCGCACCCGAAAATTCTGCTTTATCAATAATTGAAAACGGGGTTCATCCAACTGGAAGCTTACGGCGGATCTCCTACGGCTCTCGCAAATTGCAGCGTTATACGGCTGCTTTCTAGTGATTACCTGCCATTAGTGTAGCGATGTTAATAGACAGCTTATGGCCGCGAGTTGCCCTTCACAAGGCATCAAAATCAACGTCAGTTATCGGGAAACATTTGCATTAGCACCTGTGTGTCAGTTGCCATTCTTTGTCAGAAATAGTTCTGACTATTTGTTAATATTACCAGATCAAGTCTGGAACTTTTACACAAGTGATTCACGAGAAGGCAATATGTATTTGCGATTCCGTCATTTCGGCAGAGATCAGCGTAATTCAATCTCCTTGGTAGACTGGTTCAAAAGCTACTCTATCTTTCTGATTTAAGAATTTCCGGTTTAAAGTGATGAGTGAAAGCACGTCGCCTGAAAGTTCTCCACGCGCTATTTTCCTTATTCAACAGAACGTCTTATTTCAATTCGCAAAGGTATTCATGCTCAAGGCAATTATTTTGATAAATGGTTGTTTCTGGCATAAGCATAACTGCCATTTTTTCAAATGACCTTCTACGAGAAAAGAGTTTTGGGAGTCAAAAATACTTTTAACTACCAGACGGGACCAGGAAAATCTCAAGCACTATTCAGATGCTGGCTGGAAAACCCTGATTGTATGGGAGTGCGCCCTTAAAGGAAAAACAAAACTACCATTGGAATCTATTTTCGATCTAATTGCTTACTGGTTAGTGAATGAGAGTAGTACTCGGAATATACAAGGAAAACCTGAACACAGACTTTAAACGCAATTATATCTCTGCTCTTGGCTGGCAACTATCCGAAGATACAGTGCTAATTGTTGTCTGTGATTAAAGGACGCTATAATCAACGCCTCTTCGATCTCACTTTAACTCCTTATGAATCCTGACTGGAAAAATTTTCTACTTTCTGAAAATGCGGTATTTGCGACGGATACGCAAATTGCTTTTCCGTCCATTGCCGATAAAACCGACAAACACATCTATCCGCTTGGTCATCTGGGGGTTTTAACGGTTACCGGCAAAGACGCGGCAAAATTATTGCAGGGTCAAATCACCTGTAATGTAAATGATATAACCGAGGCAAAAAGCAGTCTGGGGGCGTTATGCACACCAAAAGGCAGGGTGATAACCACTTTTTTACTGGTTAAGGCAGCGGATGCGTTTCTTCTGGTGTTACCGGCAGAGTTACTGGAGACGGTTAAAAAGCGACTGCAAATGTACATTTTGCGTTCTGATGTTAAATTGACCGACAGTTCGGATGCGCTTTGTTTGATCGGGCTGGAACATCCTGAAATAGCTGACGGGGACTTGTTTGTGACCACGCAGGGTGAAACCATTACCGTTAATTTTTCCAACCGTTATTTGGTGATTGCTGAGCCTGACAAAGCGATTGCCCTGTGGACGGAACGGGTTGGCAAGCAAGGCTTTCAGCCCCAGGCTTCAGAGCAGTGGCGCTATCTGGATATTATTTCCGGCATTCCCTGGCTGACGACGGAAACTTCGGAAGAATTCATTCCACAAATGCTTAACCTCGATAAACTGGGCGGCATCAGTTTCAACAAGGGTTGTTATACCGGACAGGAAATCGTGGCGCGCACCCATTACCTGGGCAAGGCGAAAAGGGCGATGTTCTTGGCCGAGTGTGACACGCAAACAGCACCGCAACCGAATACGCAAATCATCACTGACGGCAACGAGTCTGAACAGGATAGCGGCAAGGTGTTGCTGGCGCAAAATAACAACCGGCATTGCAAAATGCTGGTGGTGTTGCAACTCTCTGATGAATCTTGCCAACTCCGGTTAAAAGACGAACAGCAGACTTCAATCACTTTATTACCGCTAACTTTATAATGGAAAACCAGGCTATCTTACGCTTTCGCCGTTTAGGCGTTCTGACCATCTTCGCTGTTTATTTTGTCATTCTGGTCGGCGGTATTGTCCGTGCTTCAGGTGCAGGCATGGGTTGCCCGGACTGGCCGACCTGCTTTGGACAATGGATTCCGCCCACTAATGAATCCCAGTTACCGGCCAATTACCATGAGATTTATGCCAAGCTCGGCTATGAAAATACCAACTTTAATCCACTAAAAACTTGGACTGAATATACCAACCGTCTGGTCGGCGTCACGATTGGCTTTTTAATTTTTTTGACGGCGTGGTCGTCGCGCATTTTTCTTAAAACCGACAAGACGGTTTTCTATTTAGCTTTAAGCAGTTTTTTCCTGGTGGGTTTTCAGGGCTGGCTGGGATCAACAGTGGTTGCCAGCAACCTTAAGCCGTTCATGATTACTTTACATATGTTGCTGGCGTTATTTATTGTGGCGTTGCTGATTTATACGATAGCCCGCTCGCAGCAGCAATTTCTCAGCCGGATTGATATTACTTTGCTGCCGGTTAAATTTAAAACGGTGCTGATTGCGGCGATGTTGATGACCTTATTGCAGATTGCAATGGGCACACAGGTCAGGGAGGCGGTTGATTTTATTGCGCATGAACATGCTTATATTGACCGCAAGTTCTGGCGCGAGGATTTTCCGATTATTTTTTATGTCCACCGTTCATTTTCATCGATTATCCTGTTCACCAATGTCTGGCTGGTCTGGAAAATTTATCAATCTGCCAAACAAGGGAACAATAGCAGTGAGAACAGTTTATTGTCACGCACCGGCTTTTTACTTGCGGGATTGGTGGGAACAGCGATTATCGCCGGCATCAGCCTGGATAGATTGGGTATGCCGGCAATCGCCCAGCCTATTCATCTGTTAATGGCGAACCTTATTTTCGGAGTACAGTTTTTTCTTTTTATTTGCGTTAAGTATGCGGGTAAAGTCGGTTCTCATCAGATAAGTTAAGTATTTGTGTTTTATTTTCGATAAGATAGAAGCTGGTTACCAAGTTCTGGCTTACCCTCTGGGGCATAAATGGTAACCCAAGACTCAGAAGCTCTAGCTTCGAGAATGACAGTAAGCTAGAGCTTCCATCTACATTCCCAAGCCGCAGTTTGGGAATAAGCCTCTAAAAATAACCACGAAGATAACGAAAGAAATATCTTCTTAATTAATGAATTGAAAGCTTCGTGTCTTCGTCGTGATAACGGCTTTGAGCCGATCTGAATAATGCTTTCACAATGTTGTTATTTTATTAACGCTCCGGCAAAAGAGTGCTGCCGCCAGGCTTCATAAAGAACAATGGCGACGGTATTGGACAAATTCAAACTACGGGCTTCCGGCTTCATTGGCAAATACAAGCATCTGGCGGCGCCCAAGTCTGCAAGGATATTTGCCGGTAAACCTCGGGTTTCCGGGCCGAACAAAAAAGCATCCTGCGCTTTAAAAGCCACATCACTGGCAATTTGCTTGCCCTTGGTGGTCAATGCAAAAATCCGCTCCGGTTTGACTGCCTGCACAAAAGCGTCCAGCGAGTCGTATTCCTTGACGTCCACCCACTCATGATAATCCAGGCCGGCCCGGCGCAGTTTTTTATCATCCAGGTCAAATCCCAAGGGTTTGATTAAATGCAATTGCGCCCCGGTGTTGGCACATAAGCGGATAATATTGCCTGTATTTGCCGGTATTTCCGGCTCGTACAAAACGATATTAAACATCAGGAATATTTATCGTCAATCTTGACCGGTTTGAGTTTCCAGATGTCGTTATTATATTCAGTGATAGTCCGGTCAGTGGAAAATTTGCCGCTGTTGGCGCAATTTAAAATGCTCATGCGCGTCCAGCGTTTTTTATCCTTGTAGGCGATTTCCACGCGTTTTTGGGCATCAACAAAACTGCGGAAATCGGCAACAGTCATCCAGGGGTCGTTAGGGCTTTTTATCGATGCCAGAATTGCGTCGAAGATACCCGGTTCGAATTGATTAAAATGCCCGCACTCAATCAGGTTAAGCACTCTTTGCAAATCTTCATCCTGATTAATGATGGCAACAGGATCGTAATGATGCCGTAAATCTTCGACCTGCTCTTCAGTCAAACCAAACAGGAAGAAATTATCATCGCCAACCTCTTCGCGAATTTCGATATTCGCGCCGTCCAGCGTACCGATAGTCAGGGCGCCGTTCATCATGAATTTCATATTGCCGGTGCCTGAGGCTTCTTTCCCGGCGGTTGAGATTTGCTCGGAAAGATCGGCACCGGGACAAATTTTCTCCATTGCTGAAACACAGTAGTTAGCCAGAAAAATCAGTTTTAACCGAGGACCAACATCAGGATCATTGTCAATAACATCAGCGACGTTGTTGATTAACTTGATGATTTTTTTGGCCATATAATAGCCCGGCGCTGCTTTGCCGCCTATCAAGACGCAACGGTTGGTCCAGTTTTCGGTATCGCCGCGCTTGATACGGTCATAGAGGTGAATAACATGCAGCAGATTTAATAACTGGCGTTTGTATTCATGAATGCGCTTTACCTGTATATCAAACAAAGCATTCACATCCAGTTCAAGATTATGTTCCTGCTTCTTGAAGTCAACCAGTCTTTGCTTGGCAGACAGCTGTACCTCATCCCAGCGCTTGCAAAATGCCTTGTCGTCAACATAAAGCTCCAGTTCTTTTAGCTGGGACAGATCGGTCAGCCAGCCGTCACCTATGGTTTCAGTAATCAATCCGGCCAATTCAGGATTACAGGAAGCCAGCCAGCGGCGCGGGGTTACGCCGTTGGTTTTATTGTTGAATTTATTCGGCCAAAATTCGTAGAAATCCCTGAACAGTCCTTGTTGCAATAGTTTTGAATGTAACTCGGCGACACCATTGACGGAATAACTGCCGACAATTGCCAGATAGGCCATTCTGACTTGCTGTTCATTACCTTCTTCAATCAAGGACATACGCGCCAATCGGTCTTTATCTCCCGGCCAGTGCGCGGACACTTCCGCCAGGAAGTGGGCATTAATCTCGAAAATAATTTCCATGAGTCTGGGCAGCATCTGTTTGAACAGATTGACAGACCAACGCTCTAGCGCTTCAGGTAATAAGGTATGGTTCGTGTAAGCCATCGTATTACGCGTTATGCTCCAGGCCTGGTTCCAGGATAAACCGTAAATATCAACCAGCAGGCGCATTAATTCTGCAACGGCAATACTGGGATGGGTGTCATTTAGCTGAAAGCAGTTCTTTGCGGCAAATTCGGAAAAATCCTTGTCATGCGCTTCGACCCATTTGGCAATTACGTCCTGCAAACTTGCAGAAGCCAACAGGTATTGCTGGCGCAGACGTAACGCCTTGCCGTTTTCGTTGGCGTCATTCGGGTACAGCACCATCGTAATGTTTTCAGCCGTATTCTTTGCCGCTACCGCTTCTGCGTAATCGCCTGCGTTAAACTCTGCCAGATCAAATTCTTCAGTTGCTGTCGCTTTCCATAACCGCAAAGTGTTCACGGTGCCGTTCTGGTAGCCGGGAATCGGGGTATCAAACGGAATGGCAAGCACATCATGCGTTTCGACCCAGCAAACCTTTTTATTGCCATGCTCGTCAATATGCGTTTCTGTGCGCCCGCCGAATTGAATTCGACGTGTGCACTCGGCGCGCTCAATTTCCCATACATTACCGTTACGCAGCCAATGATCGGCTTTCTCTACCTGCTCACCATTAATAATAAGCTGGGAAAACATACCGTATTCATAACGCAGCCCATAACCCGTCACCGGTAATTGCAAAGTTGCACAACTATCGATAAAACAAGCCGCCAAACGCCCCAGGCCGCCATTGCCAAGCCCTGCATCGGGTTCGCTTTCAACCAGTTCTTCAAGATCAAGCCCCAGCCCATACATGGCCTTCGCAACAGCATCATTAATGCCCAGGTTAAGCATGGCATTGCTGAGCGCCCGACCCATTAAAAACTCCATCGACAAATAATAAGCGTTTTTGCAGTCCTGCTTTTTATAGGTTGTGTAGGTGTTTTTCCAGCGCTCTACAAGTCGATCGATAACTGCCAGCGATAAAGCCTCGTAGGCATAATGCGGTGACTTGGAGTTTTCATCCCTGCCCAGCCTATGGCTGTAATTGCGTTTAAAGTCATCCACTAAGTGTTTGGCAGCCATTCCCAGATTCGGCAATTCGCCGATAGTAGATTTCGGTTGGCTTTTTTTGAAGTGTTTATGGGGCATGATTTTATGAATGAAAAGTTGAAGTTGGATCGATATTAACTATTTTTGGCATGTTAAACAAAGGCTATTTGATTAAGTTTTCGTCCGGTAGTTAATAGGCAGCATTATACTCCGGCTTCGAGGATGCGCTGAATAAGTCTTGATTTAGAATTTAAGCCGGGATATGCAGGAATGTATGTGTTCATGTGAAGAATTGCGTTGCAGTGCAACCCAACAGGCCGGGATCGCTTATTGATAGAGATTACCTGCCTGGCCGGGAGGCAAGGAGATTTCGAGTACAAGCCGATTCTAGCAATACACAATGAGCAGCTACTATTACTCAGACGATCATACATAGGTATCAGGGGCCTGATTAGCCGAAACTACCTGGTTTCGACCGTTTTCTTTAGCCAGAAATAAAGCATCATCCGCTAATTTAATAGTGCGTTGAAAGTCAGGGTGTCCGTCATGAACGGCTGTTCCTATACTGGCGGTGACCGTTAATGTTCTGTTAGCGGATAATTTAAACATCGTATTGCTAATTGTTATGCGTATTTTTTCGGCAATACTTCTGGTCATTTGCTCGGTTATATCAGCTAGAATAATCAAGAACTCCTCGCCTCCCAAACGGAACACAAAATCCCCGGCTCGAACTTCGTGGGTCAATATTTCAGCAAGCTGTGCCAGCACTCTATCGCCATTATCATGGCCGTAGGTATCGTTAATATTCTTGAAAAAATCAATATCAATAATCAAAATCCCAAAAATTACGCCACTTTGTAAGCTGGATGCGGTTTCATGGCGCATTACCGTATCCAGGTATCGGCGGCTAAACAGGCGGGTTAAGGTGTCGCGTCCGTTGTCCTGATCGATGATCTCTTTGGCAATTTCGCCAAGAATCCAGTCGGCTTGTGAAACCAGCGAATTCAAGACGCTTAAATGCTCTTGTCTTTGTTGTTCGTTATCCAGGCATTTGACTAAAATGCGCATGGTTTCATCCATGTCATCAAGCAATCCTATTAACGATAGGTATTCCGGGCGATTTGATAAAAACAGCTTTGCCTTATGGGTAATCCACAAACCAAAATTGGATTGCCTGACTGTCAATAGCCTGCCGGTATTAAAAGAGTCGTGCTGAATATTCAATAACAGGTCGCGCATCCAGTCCGACAAGGACGTCCGTAAGCGTTCGCAATCGAAGGCCAGGTGATGCGTTGAAAACTGTATTTTGAACGCTTGCGAATCTTTTTCGCTAAGCAGCAGATTATTTTCATAGCTTTCATTAATGATTTGCAAGGCGCAATCAAGGCCCTGATTTGTTAATATTAAAATCGCGCCTAAAGCCTGCCGGTCAAGGCTGGAATCAACTAACAAACGCAAAATATCCTGTTTGATAATGAACATACCATAATTCACCAGGCTTACCGGTAGCCCGATTTTGCCGTGAATATGTCCGATTTTTAATTGATAGGTTTTATATGCTTCTAATGACTCTTGATTATCACGGTATAAAAAGAGCGAATTGATCCAGTCTATCATACTGCTTGTCAGGCGTTTTTTTACATCATCGTGATTAAGGAAGTTTGCGGCCTGACGATTATTGAGCAATTCCCGGTAAAAATTTTTGGCGATTTGTTCGCTATGGGGTGAAACAATGGTGGCGGCGGCTTCAAGGAATGGGATATTTTTAGGTTGATGGATGTTGGTTAAAATTTCACCGTAAATAGGCATGCTTTTCCTTGAATATGATAGGGATTAAACAGTTAACAGGTATGGATCGGGAAGGGAATAATCGTCTGACAGGGATAGCCAGGCACTGTTTTGTGCTTAGCTTAATGAATAAACCAGGAAAATGCATTCTGTGATCTGACTTGCTTTCGCACAAGCGCTAACGTTTATGGCTTTAATCAGCGCTCAAGCGGTTTTATTGAAAGCTGTTTTTTCAACTTGCTCAATCAGCCAGTCCAGCCATTCAGCAAGATTATCGCCTGTAGTCGCTGACAACTGGATGATGCGCAGACCAGGGTTGACCCGTCGGGCAAAACCCAGGCATCGTTCCACATCAAAATCGACATAAGGTAACAGGTCAATTTTATTCAGGATCATGACATCGGCGGCATGAAACATATCGGGATATTTCAGCGGTTTGTCGTCGCCTTCGGTGACCGACAGTACAACAACTTTATGCGCTTCGCCCAGATCAAACGAAGAGGGGCAAACCAAATTACCGACATTTTCTATCACTAATAAGCTGTTAGGCTGTACGGCCAATTGCATGACCGCGTGACCGATGCCGTGCGCATCCAGATGGCAGGCGCGCCCGGTGTTGATTTGCAATGCAGGTACGCCTGTGGCCCGGATTTTGTCTGCATCGTGTTCGGTTTGCTGGTCGCCTTCGATGACGGCAATCGGGAAGCGGTCTTTCAAGCGTTTGATGGTTTCCACCAGCAACGTGGTTTTGCCCGCACCGGGGCTGGAAACCAGATTTAACACAAAGATGTTTTCGTCTTGAAAAAAACGGCGATTTTGTGCGGCATAAGCGTTATTTTTGCTGAGCAAATCCTGTTCGACCTGAACCAAACGAGTGTTGTCCAGGTGTTCGTGATGATGGCCTGTGTTTAGCACTGGGTGGACGCGTCCTGTTAGCGGCTTTAATTTGCCCGTGCTTTCACTATGTTCTTGTCCACAACCGCATATTCCACACATGAGCATTTCCTTTAACTGACGATTAAATCTTTGATTTTCATTTCCATACCTTGCAGTACATCGACCAACGGGCTGCTGCAATATGGGCAAGGATCGTACAAATTGACTATCTCCATTTGCTGTCGGCATTCGCGGCATTCGCCGAAGCCTGGCAATTCCATAACGATCAATTCGGCATTCTCCGCTAATGAGCCTTTCATAACAACGTCGAAACCAAACCGTAAAGCATCCGATTCTACACAAGACAGTTTACCGACCGCTAAGGTAACTTGGTTTACTTTGGAAAAACGTTGCCGGATGGCATGGTCTTCCAAAATTTCGCGGACGTTTTCCAGTAAGGACAGCTCGTGCATGGTTTACAATCTGGCCTGTTGTCGCCAAGCAGCGATATTCATAGTGTCCAATAATTCATGGGCAAACTTACAAGCCGATTCCAGGTTTACTTCAGCCTCCGCACTTAAAGCTTCCCCCAATTCAAACGATTCGCCTTTAATGCTCAATAAAAAACAAGGCGGCGGTGCCTGTTTTTTAATATTTTGATAAACAGCTAATACCGCAGCCGGACTCATCGCATGTGTCGTATAGCTTTTATCCCTGGCAGCAACGAGTTCGACAAAATCAAATGCGTTGACACAAGCCACCGAAGCATCAACAAACAATACCAGCTTTCGATTTTCCAAATCTAGCGCGTGTTCGATTTGTAACTGGAAGTCGGCTAGTATTTCCACCGACTGCAAGGCATCCGGTATTTTCCGTCCTATGTATTCCAGTAACAACGGCCCCAGCGCATCATCGCCACGACTAAGATTACCGTAGCCGAAGATCAAAACGGGTTTTACTTCAGACACGCTCAATATCGCCGTTGTCGTGCTTAATCAATTTATCAATCAATACGCCGTCAACATCACGCAATTCCAGTTGCAAAGGCATTTTGCCAACCGCGTGGGTTGCACAGGACAGGCATGGATCATAAGCGCGTATCGCTACTTCCAGATTATTAAGAAGCGGTTCGGTCAATTCGCGTCCCGATAAGTATTCCGCCGCTACTTGCCGTACCGATTCATTCATCGCCATATTGTTGCTGGTGGTGGACACGATCAGGTTAGCCTTGGTGACGATGTCATTCTCATCAACCTGGTAATGGTGGAACAAGGTGCCGCGCGGAGCCTCAATCACGCCGATACCTTCATAACGTTTTTCGCCTTGCGCGACCAACTCGCCGCTTAGTAAATCCGCATCGTACAGTAATGTCTTGATGCTTTCAGCGCAATGCAAGACCTCGATCAAGCGCGCCCAATGGAAGGCCAGCGTGCTATGCACCATCGCCTCGACCGCCACGGATGGTGGGAGTGCGGCAGCGGGTAGGGAACCCGCGCCGCCGCCGTGAGCCTTAAATTCAACCCGCGCGGCTTCCGCCAACGGTGTGTTGATAAAATCGCAGTTGTTGACCCGCGCCAACGGGCCGACACGGTACCAGCCGTCCTCTTTTCCTTGCGACAGCAGGTAAGGGAATTTCATGTAGGTCCACGAACGGACTTCTTCGTGGATCAAATCGTTGTAACGGCAATAATCGAAATGATCGGTAATAGTCGCTCCTTCGGCAGTTTTGGCGCGGATGCCGCCGTGGTACAGCTCCAGTGCACCGTCCGGTTTAATCAAGCCCAGGTAATTGCTGCGTATCGTCGCAAAATCATCGTAATAGGGCAGGTTGGCGCAATGGACTTTTTTAATCAAGGCTACCGAATCGACAGACCACTGGATGATCTGGTCAATATCCGTCAGCAGGTAATCGCGTTCTTCTTTAGTCAGGGCTTTGTTCATGCCGCCCGCAATCGCGCCGGTACCGTGGATACGTTTACCCGACACCATGCGGATCACTTCCTGTCCGTATTTGCGCATCTTCACGCCCTGTACGCCAATGTCAGGATAAGCCGCCAGCACAGCGATGATGCTGCGCTTGCTGATGTCGCTTTCAAACCCGAACAACAAATCCGGGCTGGACAGATGGAAAAAATGCAACGCGTGAGATTGCAAGACTTGCCCGAAATGAAGCAGACGGCGCAGTTTATCGGCGGATATGGGCAGGTAAGCCGGGTCAACGCCGACCAGTTGGTCAATCGCTTTCGCCGCCGCCAGATGATGGCTGACCGGACAAATTCCGCACAAACGCTGTACCAGCACCGGTAGTTCCCAATACGGGCGGCCCTGGATAAACCGCTCAAAGCCGCGGAACTCAACGATATGCAAACGGGCTTGCTGGACTTTGTTATTTTCGTCCAGCAATAAAGTGACCTTGCCGTGCCCTTCCACGCGCGACACAGGATCGACAACAACACGTTTTAACGTGTCATGGTTAGCGGCGGTTTCTAAATGTTCGTACATGGTTGTTCTCGGTTTGGGCTATAAAACATTAATGGGTGGCATGAGTTTTTTAAAAATCGAATCTCAAATGCTGACCACACCTGCTTGCTTCTGTAACTTCTTGTCAAAGCTCAGTAGTTTTAAATGTTGTCGTGCGCTATTTTGTAGGATGAGAGCATCGGCAAAATCAATATTTGATGAGCCATATAATTTTAAAGCGTCTGCAAAAATTGTTTCATTTTCCATTCTATAAGCTTGGTTATTTAACAAACTCTCTAATACCTGACTTATCTGGTTCCTTTCAAATCCGTAAGCACGACTTAATACCCAAACCGTTTCAATCTGAACAATTTGGGTGATATAAACGGTTTGATATTGACTGACAGATTGCCTCGCCTTAATGCTTTGCTCAGGACAATCAGAATCATCAACAATAATACGCACCAACACATTGGTGTCCAAACTAATCACCGCAAGCCGCCTGGGCGATGGCTTCTTCCATTTGCGCTAAAGAAGCCGATTTTGTTGCTTTCAACATGCCAAATACCGCGCTTATATCGTTTTGAATCGGCGTGATGGTAATGACATTATTCTCACAACTGACATTGACTTTTTGGCCCGCCGTCAGATGCAAAGACTTGCGTATTTCAGCAGGGATGGTGATTTGTCCTTTGGATGTGATATTGGTGGTTTGCATGTGCTGGCCTGTTTGTTTTGGGTTGCGGTATACTCGTTTGCGCTCGTTCCCAAACTTCGGCTTGGGAGCCAGCGCATTATTCAGTTGCTTATGCTTCATTGGTTCAGTCCATCTTGCATGTCAAATGCCGTCAACATACTCAATAACCTCATAAACGGTTTGGAAAATAATTTTACAACTTATCTGAAAAAACTCCCTGCCTGGATTAAATCTATATTTGTTTAACCTTTCGTGAATCAACCTCTCTGCCAAAACACAATCAGATACTTCCCATTCAGCTACAACTAAAAATTGATCTGGTGAACTTGTACTCCTTGAAAGCTCTTGTGATCTGATGTCAGAATTTCGACGAGTTAATCCAACTTTGAAAATATCCTTCCCATGAGCGGCACAACGCATCACATAAATAAACCCATGATCGACTCCTTTTTTTCTGGGTTTATCGATTTTGACTTGAAGTGGAGCCACATGAGGAGCCGACTCTCTCCAAGTCAGAGTTTTGTTTACCCACGTTCTGCCTTGAATAGGCTGACCGTTTTTATCTGTTCCAATTGATTGGAAATCAAGAGTCTTCCAATATCCGCGAGATTCAACTTTAAGGTCAGGAGCAGAAAATTCCCTATAAAATGGTTGATTTCTGTTTGATGGAGTTATTTTTTCTACATTTCTAAATGCAACTTTGTACTCTGAAGAAGCTAGTTCATTAAGTTTTCTATATGATGGCTTGTTTCTATTTTCTCCATAAATAGTTGGATGCCTTTCAATAGAAATAACATCTTCGAACTTATTTCTAAACATTGGAAGTAAAATGGATGTTTTACATAACTCGAATAAAGGCACATATTTTTCTATTTCCACTTCAGCTAATCTCAGATAGTTCTCAATGTCACTATCAATAAAATTCCCCTTGCTGTCCGTATAACTATCCAAATCATCCGTTTTACCAATATATTGGTTACCTGCATCTTTATAGACGTATCTTGCATCAATTGTTGCGGTCTCTAAATCTAAACGAACTAATACGATTGTTCTCCACAAATTTCTGCCTTGTATAAGAGGAACCGCCTCAGCTTTTAAGTTTCATCGGCTTTAACATTATTAAACCTTCTCATCAGTTTAAAATTTAGACCAAGATTTTTGGTTTCTTCAACTAGATCGCATAATTGACCACCGAGTAGAATTACAGAAACCTCATTCCCATGTCTAATAATTGATACAGACAAAACTCCGAATTTGTCTCCGTCCTTAGTCGAAAATATAAATTCTTCCGGGTTGTCTATAGAATTAAATGAATAAATCACGCCTTCCTGCATACATTCCTTCGCAGCAAATAAATCGTCTGATGAATCACTAGATGTGGCAAAATCCAAGAAGTCACCAAATGAGAAAATATAATCCTTCTCTTCTCTGACTTTAAATGTAGCCGAAGGGACTATAAATTTATTAAATGCTTCAGTCACATTAAAAGAGCTTGGCAACGTATCCAATGAGTAACTGAAAACTCTATTGTTGTATTCCTTGTTATATTCTCTAATTAATTTATCTGCTGGTAAGCCAGAGCCATTTTCAGCTTGGATAACGCAACATGCCAAGGCTTCATCAAATATTTTTTTTGCCTTTCGTTGGAAATTTGGATTATCTTGATTAGCAGCAACATATTTATCTAAAATTCTTCTTTGTGGAGTCCCTTCTGGAGGAATTACGAAACGTCCAATTTCCTTCATTCGATTTTTATGCATTTTTCTGTATCCCCGCCAAAGCCGTCTTTGCTAAAAATCCTGAAAGGGTCAGATGCTGTGATTTGGTGTATCGGGTCATGCTTTGCACCAAGTTTTCGGGTAAATAAATATTGATGAGGATAGGTTTGGTGGATAAGCGCGAGGTGTCAACATCCACCAGCATCCACGCGCCGCCTTCATAATCGGGATGGGTGATGAGTTTTTCTAAAGCGGTGGAGGCGGGAATGTCCATGTCTTCACCTTCGCAATACAATTCAATGGCTTCTTGGATCATATCGAGCAAGGCTTCCCAATCATCGGCTGCTGAGAAACAGTCAGGGAAATCAGGGATGGTGACCCCATGCGCGTGGCTTTCGTCACCGATATGGACATAAACGGGATATAACATTTACCACTCCCAACAAATTACCCTCGTTCCCAAGCTCCAGCTTGGGAATGCCGGATTAGAAGCTCTTGCTTCTTGTGATTCTTGAAGCTAGAGCTTCTGAAACTTGAGTTCCCAAGCCGGAGCTTGGGAACTAGCCAACCTACGAAATCAATCATAATGCACCAACTCATAGTCCAATTCCGGTTCCCTGCCTTCCAGCAAATCGGTTAAAAACTTCCAGAACACATCCGCTGATGGCGGGCAACCGGGTAGGTAGTAGTCAATTTTTACCACTTCATGAATCGGGCGGACTTTGTCCAGCAATAGCGGCAATTCGATGTCGCTGGGGATTTGCGGGTTTTCCACGCCGATGCCGTCGAGATAAGCTTCGCTCAAACATTCTTCCAGCGGAATGAAATTGCGCATGGCGGGTAGGCCGCCGTTGATTGCGCAAGCACCGACCGCAACGAGGATTTTGCAGTTCTTGCGAAACTCACGCAGGGTGTGGACGTTTTCGGAGTTGCAGACGCCGCCTTCGATCAGGCCGATGTCGCAGTTGGTGCAGTGTTCAATGTCGGTGATCGGCGAGCGGTCGAATTCGACGTGTTCGGCGAGGGCGACTAGGCGTTCGTCCAAGTCCAAAAACGACATGTGGCAGCCGAAGCAGCCCGCCAGTGAAGTGGTTGCGACGCGGATTTTATTTGTCATGTTGTGCTCCGATTGCCAGGGAAGGCGACCGCGACTGCTCCCGGCAGTCGTCGGCATTTCCTTCATCCGTGAAGGTCAGCTTGGCCTCATCCGGTCGGGAACCGGATGAGGCCAAGCTGACTTCATCTATTTCATGATGGTCGTAAATGCGTTGGCCTATCGGTACTTGGTAGCCGGTGCGTTTGATTAAAATCGCGCCGGTCGGGCAGATATGCGCGGCTTTGTCGCTTTTGTCCAGATCGGTATCTTTCAATTGACCGCTTTCCGAATTGACGATCAGGTGCTTGTTGATGCCGCGCCCGCTGATCGCAAACACATCTTTGCCGTCATGCTCACGACTGGCGCGTACACATAGTGTGCAGAAGATGCAGCGGTTGTGGTCGATCAACACATCGGGATGCGATGCGTCCATTTCTCGGTTTGGATAGAACAACGGGAAATGGTCGTCGAGCATATTCAAATAATAGGCCACGGCTTGCAGTTGGCAATTGCCGGACTTTTCGCAGGACGGGCAGAAATGATTGCCTTCGACAAACAGCATTTGCGTGATAAGTTTGCGGTCGTCACTTATGTCTTTAGTGTTGTTCAACACATCCTGACCTTCGGCGGCAGGGAAGGTGCAGGCGGAACAGTTGCGCCCGTTGACTTTGACGGTGCAGAGCTTGCAACTGCCATGCGGCGTGAATTCGGGATGGTGGCATAAATGCGGGATATACACGCCCGCCGCCGTCGCCGCCTGCATGATGGTTTGCCCGTCTTCGAACGGGACGGTTTTGCCGTCGATGGTGATGGTTTTGTTCATAGTTTGCCCTTATTGATTACACATACCCGACTTTTAAATAGCCAGTTAATCCTTCAATTTTTTGATAATTGATTTTGCCAAATGTTCGTTGATTTCACTGTGGCGCGGTACAGTTGTGATTACTGGGATTTTGGGTTGGTATACCAATCGTGCCGCCCGCCATTATGGGTGAGGATACAACCCATTTGTTCCAATAGCTTGATTAAATCCCGCCGTTTCATTTACGCGACTAAAAGTTCTTCAACTTTACGGACATAAGGCACTTCGCCCGATTCAAGGTCAATCAACAAATCTTTTAGATTTTCAACCAACTCTTCTTTTGTTAACCCTTGGGTTTGATAATCGGGGTAGGCATTGAGGAAACCAATAAAGAAATCATCGGCTTGCCAAAAAGTGAATTGCATAGTTTTCATTGGTTTTGTCTCCTGAAAATTATTCGTTTTCAACCTGCGCCAAATGCGCTGCTGGGTCGTTGCGGTTTGCCATGCGCCGTGCGGTTTCCAGGGCGGCGTCCAGATCAAAGCCCGGTTCGTAACTGATTTTTTTTAATTGCGCCTGGTAAAGTTCAGGGTAACGTTCCAGCGTTGTGATGATCGGATTGGCGGCGGTTTGTCCTAGGCCGCAATGGCTCTGGTTTTTAACCAACTGACACAGCTCTTCCAAGGCCACGACATCGCCCGCCGAGCCGTGACCGTCGACGATTTTATCGAGCTGTTTTTTCAGCAATGAGGTGCCGACCCGGCAAGGCGTACAAAAGCCGCAACTTTCATGTGCGAAAAAGTGCGTGAAATTATTGACGATATCGAGGATGTTGCGGCTGTTGTTGAAGATGATGAACGAGCCGCCCGTTGCCAAGTCTTCAAACGCCAGTTTGCGTTGGAACTCCTGATTGGATATAAAAGTACCGGAAGGTCCGCCAATTTGTACGCCTAACACGTCATCCGCGCCGCAGTCGTCCAGGATGGTTTGAATAGTCGTGCCGAACGGGACTTCGTAAATCCCGGGACGAGGGCTGTCGCCACAAATGCTGAGGATTTTCGTGCCTTGGGATTTGTTCGTACCAACGGCAGCAAACCAGGTACCGCCGTTTACGGTAATCGCTGCTGCTGCCAGGAAAGTTTCGACATTGTTGACTACGGTGGGTTTGCCCAGATAACCCTGCGTAACCGGGTATGGCGGACGGTTGCGCGGGATCCCCATTTTGCCTTCCAGCGATTCGATCAAGGCCGATTCTTCGCCGCATATATATGCACCGGCACCCAGGCAGATTTCAATATCAAAATCCAGGCCTTTGCCGAGGATATTGCTGCCCAATAAGCCGACTTCACGGCGTTGCTGCAATATTGCTTGTAGTTTGTCGTGCAGGAACAGGTATTCGCCGCGCAAATACAGGAAGCCCTGTTTTGCGCCGATGATGGCAGCGCAGACAGTCATGCCTTCAAAGACCTGGTCGGCATAGCTGTTCAGTAATACGCGGTCTTTAAAAGTGCCGGGTTCGCCTTCATCGGCGTTGCAAACGACATAACGTACGTTTTCTGGTTCTTGCGAACAGAAGCGCCATTTCATTGCCGTTTTAAAGCCTGCGCCGCCACGTCCGCGTAAACCGGATTGATCGATTTCCTCCAGCGTTGCTGTTGTGCCTCGTGCAAAAGTGGCTTGCAGGGCCGCGCCGGAGGTTATGGGGTGGCTCAGCAATAAATCAGTTTTCAATAGATTGTCGTTGACTGCAAATAACTCGTCAGGCCATGTTTCCAAAGGTTGTTGCCGGTTAATCAAGTCGGCAATCAGGTCGATTTTCGCATGATCGAGTTTGGTCAATGGCAAGCCATTCACCAAACCTGCCGGTCCCTGATCGCATAATCCAGTGCATGAGGTATTATCCAGGCTGACTAGGCCATCCGCCCGTACGCCGCCGACTTCAATCTGCAAACGTTCCGCCAGGTAAGCTGTTATTTCGTGCTTGCCCAACATGTGGTCGGTGATTGAATCGCTGATGAGCAATTCATATTGGCCCCTGGGCTGTAAATGGAAAAAGCTGTAAAACTCGACTACACCGATGATTTGCGTGCGCGGGATGTGTAACAATTCGGCAAGTTGTTCTATCGCATCTTCTGGTACATAATGGTATCGAGCCTGAATTATTCTTAAGATTTTCAGTAAATGAGTTGTTTGATAGTGATTTTTTTCTGCAAGGTCCTGAATAAATTGTCTCATTTTTATACCTTTAAAACTCAAAGTGTTAGAGTGCCAAACAGAGATTGATATTCATCCATGAGCTCAACATCATCCATCTGGTGCCAGGCAAGTAATGTTTTTGTAACAGGTATGCGTTCACCCAAATAACCCTGAAAGCGGAGAAACAATGCTGGAAAGTATAACGCGTCATCAGTGGATTTCAGAGGCCGCTTATTACAAGGCAGAAGCCAGAGGATTTTATCCAGGCCATGCGTTGGTTGACTGGCTGGAAGCCGAAAAAGATTTTTCCGTGCGCTTGGTATCATTATATATTGCAACTTTACAGGAAGATGGGGTGCTCACTCTGGTGAGCCTGCAAAAACTGGCAGAAGCCATTGGCGTTCATGATCCGCAAAGCCTGGGTTCGGAATCCGCACTTATTCATGCTATCCAGATCGCCTGTCGCCAGCATCCTTGTTTCCGGGTTGAATACCCAGCGCCTTGTAAAGACAGCAATTGCGGGTGGGGCGTTGAGTGTCGAAAACTGATCGCAGTATGGCATCGTTAAATCATACTCACGCATTAACCCTGTTGTCTAAGTCTATTCGTTTAAAGCTTTGTTCGCCACTAAAAATCACTAAGCGATCCCCTGTTATAGGTTGTCTGCATTCAACAGAATGACCTCGATTTCCTCGGTAATTTCCTCCTGACGATAGATTTGCGATTTTCGGCGCAGGTTTACCGTTTCATCATCCAGGTGTTTTACGGCGCCTTCCAGATGCTGCAGACGCTTCTGGTTTTCGGCCAACAAGGAAATATAGAAAATTTCATGCAGCACGGCGAACAGGTAGTGATCGGTCAATTCAGAAAAGAAATCGCCGGGCTCCAGGTTGAGAACAGGAGGATTTCCATAACGAATTGTTTGTTGTTGCTGTGGAAAAGGCGGAAGTATTTGTCTCCGGGTGATCTGGCTGGAAACATTATCGTGATAAACAACAGTCAACTGTAGCGTCGGGTTGGCATTAGCCTTGTGATGGGTGTTGCAATTAGAAATCTGCAATGAACTGATGGTATCGATCAGGCGATTAAGGACAGTCGGCACTTCTTCGGCGACATTAGCCCCTTCAATATCGGCTATTATCTCAACAAGGGTGATATCCGCCAGCCTGTTGCCAAGCCTGCTGCCGATGGTGATAAGACCTGAATAAGCTTCTGCTGCAACCGTATTAATCAGACTGTCGTTAAAATCACCGCAAAAGCCGCGTTCGGCACCTACCAGAATACCAATATGAGTTGGTTTGTCGTCAGCGACAGGCATAGGATAGAAATTCAGGAAATCCATTGCCGCATTTTCAATATTGGCTACAGCTTGGCCTTGCATGGCTTGAAATCGGGACAGTTTATGTATTTCCATGAAAGCCAGGTTTTTCATGGCATTTAAAATACTGCGTATCTCATCCATCTGGGTGATATGCAGTTGCAACTCTCGGCTTTGGCTCATGACGGCTGTTCGGGTTTACTGCTAAACCAGTCGCTGATGGCTTGTTGCCATTGTTCATGGCTACTGTCCAGCGTTAGTGTTGTGCTTGCAATGCCTTCCCCGATTTTTGCCAGATACCCGTTTATTTCCCTTGGTTCTGCGCTATTAAAGAAACCGTCATTAAATGCAGTCAGCCAGGCAAGCTGGAAGATACTGCTGAGCGGTGCCAGTCGATCCTGTTTGAGTATTTCCCGTAACAATCGTCCGCGCTTGATTCGTGCTTCCATAGAGGCTTCCAGGCGCTGACCAAAACGGGTGAAGGCTTCCAGTTCCAGAAATTGCAGATAATCCAGTTTCATTTTTCCGGCCTGAGCACTGATGGCGAGGTGCTGGGCTTTACCGCCTATCCGCGATACCGATTTGGTGATGTCGATAGCAGGCCGGAATCCTGAAACAAACAGGTCGTTATCCAGATAGATTTGCCCGTCGGTAATGGAAATCAGGTTGGTTGGAATATAGGCGGCGATTTCGCCCTGCTTGGTTTCGACAATCGGCAAGGCGGTCATGCTGCCGCCACTGTTTTCGGCATTCAGGCGGGTTGAGCGTTCCAGTAAGCGGGAATGCACAAAGAAAATATCGCCCGGATAAGCTTCCCGTCCCGGCGGCCTGCGCAGCAATAAAGACAGCTCCCGATAAGTTCTGGCATGAGTGGATAAGTCATCGTAAATAATCAGCGTGTCGCGGCCTTGCGTCATCCAGTATTCGGCCAGCGCACAACCGGCAAACGGGGCGATGTATTGCAAACCGGGCAGGGCACTGGCTTCGGCTACGACGCATACGGTATAGTCCAGCGCACCATGTTTACGGAGGGTTTCAATGGTGCTGACAACAGCAGAGCGTTTCTGGCCGATCAGTACATAGATACACAATACATTCTGGCCTTTTTGATTAATGACTGTGTCGATGGCGATTGACGTTCTGCCCAGGCCTTCATCGCCGACCAGCAATTGCCGCTGCCCTTTGCCTATCGGAATCAGGGTATCGATAATCTTGATGCCGGTATATAAAGGTTTATCAACAAAATCCCTTGCAATAATGGCAGGCGAGCCTTTTTCGAGATTTTCGCGGCCTGCATGGGCGGGTGGAGGCAGGCCGTCCAGCGGCGTTCCTAACGGGTCGATAATACGGCCTAAGAAATCGTTGCCCACCGGGATGCTGAGCGAATGTTTTGCCAGATAAACCGTCGTAGCGGCAGTCAAGGCTTCGGTTTCGTAAAGTAGAATCGCACCGATCCTGTCGCGGTTAAGATCAAATACCATACCCCGGCTGCCGTCGGCAAAAATCAGGATGTCTTCAATGGCCGCCGATGGCAGGCCTTTGATCCAGCTGATACCGTCACCGATAGAGACGACAGTGCCTTGTTCGGTAACGCGCAACCCCGGCTGATAGTTAGCCAGCCAGTCTGCCTGCTTGTCCAATAAGCAGGCAGGGGCTGCCGCTTTATTCGGATTCATTGGCAATCTCGGCAAAACCGGCCAGTTCGTGTTTCAGGTTGGCGTTCAGGATCCAGGCACCTATATCAATACTCAGACCGGCAATGAGTTCTGCATCCTGGTAATATTGAAAACTGATTTGATTGCCTATTAACGAGATTAACTTCTGTTCAAGATGCTGTTGCAGTTCGGATGTTAACGGGTAAGCGCTGGTGAGCTTTATTGTGACTGATTTTTTGGTTCCCAGCGCTTGTAAACCTAGTCTGCATGCTTCCGGTAACGTTACAAGGTTGTCTATCAGCATGGCAATCAAGCGAGCCTCCAGTTCAGGACCGGATGATTGTTGCAGCAGCATACCGGCAAAGCGTGCACCATTCTGTAAAGCTTGTTTTTCAGCCTGCTGATGGAGTTCCTGCTGTTGCCGGGTAAGCGTTACTTTGGCTTTTTGCTTTTCCTGATCAAGATCGGCAGTCAGCCGCTCCATTTGTGTTCTTCTTTCTGCTTCAAGTTGCTGATGGAATGCAGCGAGAGCAGCCTGTTTTTCCTGTTCCCACAACTTCTGGCGGTTTTCATAAAGATGGCGCTGTTCTTCGGCCTGCTGCTGGATGTTCTTTGCATCGGCGAGCGACTGGTCGATAAACTGCTTGCGCTTGGCAATCACTTCCAGCAAGGGCTTGTAAAAAAGCCGTTGCAATATCCAGATCAGGATCAGGAAATTGATGATTTCAAGTACAAATGTGGAGATATTGAATTCCATGAAAGCTTTATGCCCTGTTATTCGGTAGAAATATTTTATTAATCACGAAGGCACGAAGTTGTCAAGACGGGAATAAATTATGCAGCCAGGTTTAGCTTAACGGCATTGGGTTTATGCCTCGTCATGCGGAAGTAGGGCGGTTTCGCCGATAGGCAAACCGCCATGCCCAATGCAACACCAAGGCTCTCTCCAGTCGGACGGGGCATGTTGCCCATATGACGGGGTATGTTGCCCATATGCGCCAACTTAAGGAAAACGCGTCATTCCGGCAGGGATTGCCGGAATCCAGAAGCCATGGATGGCAAAGGCTACAAGCACATCCCTGTGTTCTGGATGTCGGCAATCCCTGCCGACATGACGACTTTCCATGCAATTGCGACATATTATAGACACTAAGTTGGCGCGTATGGGCATGTTGCCCCGTTCGTAGGGTTTCAAAGTGGTTCAAACAATGTCACCGTCGGTAAAACGTGAGTGACGGGGTACATACCCAATGCCGTTAAGTTAAGCCTCACTTATATTGTCGCCGTGGCCTTGGGTTAGGCCTTGACTTGGGTCGAGGTGCAGAACGGCCTAGCCGTTTCCGTTCCAGGGTTTTCCCGATAAGGATAAGTAGGCTGAGCACATCATCCGGGGATGC